>OITC01004693.1_pt1 | contig 1107 bp, 1 predicted proteins | sample 1586771 | NCBI WGS metagenome assembly OITC01 (sample SAMN02674968, study PRJEB24791) | human gut metagenome, SKBSTL038 | isolation source: stool | host: Homo sapiens | place: USA | reverse complement strand
AGTAAGTGTTTGTTATTGGTTTCAAAGGTACGGATAAGGTATCTGTAAAGCAAACAATATTGATGTATTGCGTATCAGCAGTGACGATGATCTGGACGTAGACATGGACGTGATCATGGCAGAAGAAGCGGATGATGTAGATATGGAGAATATTGACCTGTCAGTTCCGGACGGTGTCAGCATTGAAGATCCGGTCAGAATGTATTTAAAAGAGATCGGAAAAGTTCCGCTTTTAAGTGCAGACAGAGAGATTGAGCTGGCGCAGAGAATGGAGGAAGGAGATGAAGATGCAAAGAAAGAGCTTGCAGAAGCGAACCTTCGTCTTGTAGTCAGCATTGCAAAACGTTATGTAGGACGCGGAATGCTGTTTCTGGATCTGATCCAGGAGGGAAATTTAGGACTGATCAAAGCAGTGGAAAAATTTGATTATCACAAAGGATACAAATTCAGTACGTATGCTACCTGGTGGATTCGTCAGGCGATCACAAGAGCAATCGCACATCAGGCAAGAACGATTCGTATTCCGGTGCATATGGTGGAGACGATCAACAAATTGATCCGTGTGTCCAGACAACTTCTGCAGGAGCTCGGAAGAGAGCCGCTGCCGGAAGAGATCGCAAAAGAACTGGATATGCCGGTAGAACGTGTGCGTGAGATTTTGAAGATTTCCCAGGAGCCGGTATCTTTGGAGACACCAATTGGTGAGGAAGAAGACAGTCATCTGGGAGATTTTATTCAGGACGATAACGTACCGGTGCCGGCAGAGGCAGCAGCGCAGACACTGCTCAAAGAGCAGCTTGATGAAGTGCTGGATACACTCACAGAAAGAGAGCAGAAAGTGCTTCGCCTTCGTTTCGGAATGAATGACGGACGTGCCAGAACGCTGGAGGAAGTTGGAAAAGAATTTGATGTTACCCGTGAACGTATCCGCCAGATTGAGGCAAAAGCACTCCGGAAGCTGCGTCATCCAAGCCGCAGCCGCAAACTGAGAGACTATCTGGACTAAGATATGAGGAATGAATTATCAAAAAGACTGCAGGCAGTGGCTGACCTTGTGACAGTCAGGGAGTGTGTGGCAGATATCGGAACGGATCACGCCTATATTCC
>OITC01004574.1_pt1 | contig 1131 bp, 1 predicted proteins | sample 1586771 | NCBI WGS metagenome assembly OITC01 (sample SAMN02674968, study PRJEB24791) | human gut metagenome, SKBSTL038 | isolation source: stool | host: Homo sapiens | place: USA | reverse complement strand
CGAAACGTGCGAAGGAAAAAATCAAGCAAAGGGGGCTGGAACGATGAAGCCTGAATGGAAAAAGCTGCTGGTGCTGAATCTGCCGTATCTGCTGTTCGTGTACCTGTTCGCCAAATGCGGGCAGGCGTACCGTCTGGCGGCGGGCGCGGATGCTTCGGCAAAGCTGCTCCACCTGACGAACGGCATCTCCTCTGCCTTTGCAAGCCCTCTACCCAGCCTGCATCTGTTTGACCTCTGCGTTGGCGTTGTTGGTGTGGTGGCTGTCCGGCTCATCGTGTACAGCAAAGGCAAGAACGCCAAGAAGTACCGCAAGGGCGAAGAATACGGCTCTGCCCGGTGGGGCACTGCCAAAGACATTCCCTTTGGGCTAAAGAACCCGCCGACATCTCGCGTCTGACCGAAGAGGTGCCGAACCGCAGCAAGCGGATGAAAACACTGGGCAATGCAGTTTCGCCGCCGCAGGTGTTCCCGATTCTCAAATACATTGCGGACATTGAAACGGGCCGCTGTCCGATGGGAGGTGAAGAACCTTGAAAGAATTGCAGGCAAAAGCCAAAGTCACCCAGACCATGACCCGTGACGGTCTGGTGGTGGAAAATCAAGCGGACGGCACTGTAGAGAATGTTTCCAGTCGGGAAGCGGAACAGGACTACTCCACGGATGCCGAGGGCAAGGCCGAAAAAATTTTGGAATGGGCCGAGGACATCAAGGACGGGCATAAAAATAAAAAGAAAGCGAAAAAGGCAGCAGAAACAGCGGCCACCGCCGAAAGTGAAGATGGTCTGCACCGTTCCGCTGCCCGTTTGGAATTGACCGAGGACGAACGAGTAGACCCGGCGTTGCAGCCGTATATCCAAAAGGCGGGAGCGAAAGCCGACAAACTGGATGCAGCCCGCGCCGCTCTGCCCAAAAAGCGTGTCCCGGTCAAGGAAAAAGTCTACGATGCTGTCAGCGGCAAGGCAAAATCCACCCTGCGTTTTGAGCAGCAGGACAAAGGCCCACCCAGCCTGAAACCAAACCCGGCCAGCCGCCCGCTGTCGGAAGCATTGCTGTTCGCTCACGGAAAAATCCATGAAGTCGAACACGAAAATGTGGGTGTGGAGGGTGGCCACAAGGGTGAAGAACTGGTGG
>OITC01004289.1_pt1 | contig 1201 bp, 2 predicted proteins | sample 1586771 | NCBI WGS metagenome assembly OITC01 (sample SAMN02674968, study PRJEB24791) | human gut metagenome, SKBSTL038 | isolation source: stool | host: Homo sapiens | place: USA | reverse complement strand
CCTGTACGATCATAGTAATAAGGTGTTTTATTTTTTAATAAATCAGCAGGAGAGATACCGGCTCGAAAAATAGATTCTCAAGAGGCTTTGAAGTATTGCGCTATCAAACAACTCCCTGCAAACAAAGATACGTAAAAACGCTGGATTAAACGAATGAAATGGGAAGAATAACGCAACTTAAATTGAATATAAGGCAGTTAAGGGAAAATCGAAGAGTTTGAGCAGAAAGCCAAAACGCAATGAAAAGAGAAATATAGACGCAGATTGGTTTTCTAATCATTACCTGATAGGGAATGCAGTTTTAACAGTTACCGTACCGTTTGCACCGCTTTGCTATGCTTTGTTTATCAAGATGTAACTCATTGATTTATAGTTTTGCAATCAAAAAAAGAGTATGAGCAGAAGTACATTTCGTGTGCTGTTTTATGCGAACGGCAGCAAAGAGAAAACGGCATCGTTCCCATCATGGGAAGAGTAACTGTGTGCCGATGATGTGATGAGCCGTGCCCGTTTGAAAGAGTATCAAAACAGCTATGCAGAACAGATGGCAAAGTATGGTTTGCAAAGAGGTATTGATGGTTCGGAGGCGAAACATGTAACTACCTCTCAATATTATCGGGCCTTACTGATCCAATCGGAGAGCGTACAGGCGAATATCACGCAATTACTTGAACAGAAGTAACAAGCAGAACAGGAATTAACCTCTGTCAAAGCCGACATCAAAAAGGAGAAACTCAAAAATTTCGCTGCCGATGTGGGGGTTACCTTGTTAGATGGAGTCGGCTCTTTATTCGGAAGTAGCAAATTCAAGATCTTGGAGAGGGAAAACAATGCTTTGCATCAAGAGGTAACCTCCTAAGAGAATACTATTGACAATCTGCAAACGAAAATGCAATCCATGATGACAGACCACAGTCGTCTGTTATTGGAAATACTGCAGAAGCACATTAAAGAGTTGGCAAATACGGAAACTAAATATGAACGTAAAATTTTAAAACTTACAGCCTTGTTGAACAAAATTTAGAAATGGTTTCCGCAAATTAGAAATATGCTCAACTTTGAAAAATTATGTCTTGCTGCAGGTTTTAATCAAGAACAAACAATGGTTCTGATGACGGGTAAAAACATTGAGTATAGCGGTGAATTATATTCAGAAGAGCACAAGCAGAAGTTTATGGCAAAAGAAATTAAAGCTAAGATA
>OITC01003413.1_pt1 | contig 1506 bp, 2 predicted proteins | sample 1586771 | NCBI WGS metagenome assembly OITC01 (sample SAMN02674968, study PRJEB24791) | human gut metagenome, SKBSTL038 | isolation source: stool | host: Homo sapiens | place: USA | reverse complement strand
CATAATTTTATACTCCTGGTGTTTAGTGCTTTAAAGTATACTCTTTTTACCAAAAAATAGCAATGATAATGGACGAATTTGTAAAGGTTGTACAATGTTTCGGGATTTTGGCATATTCATGCCAAAACGCCTCGCGCGATAGTAGCGTGTGAACAGTAACTTTTTTACTGCTTTTTTACTTCTTTTAACGCAATAACCACTTGACATGTATATTTCTTTTTACTATATTAATATGTACAGCACACGCAAGGACGTGTCTGTTACAGTAGAGAGTATTCATTACTCTACCCTGATCAGGGCTTGTACTGGTTTCGACAGGGGTCTTGAAGATGGAGAAGCTATCCGCAGGCAGATGCGTCAAATCGCAAACTTAAAATTAAACGCTAACGATAATTTCGAATTAGCTGCAGCCTAAATGCTGCATGTCAGCCCTGAAGCACTCACACTTTAGGAATCTGGCACCGACTATGTGAGAAACGATGATGGCAAAGCTTTGAGCCGTCAGGCGTATTATGAAGCTACTGAACCCGTAAGGATGTTAGTTTTCGTACGGCAGAGGGAATGTCAAATAACTGACTATGATAGTAGAAGTACATGGGATAGGCTTTTGGACGCGGGTTCGACTCCCGCCAGGTCCATTTTGAAGGGAACGGCGAGAAATCGCAGATTCCCTTTTTTATTGGCTTTATCGGATATACTATTTTATAAAAAATATAATATTTTATAATTTGTCCTGGATTATTCACGGCGTAGCCGTGAAAGTGGCTGAAAGCCACATAGTTACTATATTTTAATTGAATATTGCTTTTCACTTATCAAGTGAATAAAAAAAGAGCATCCATTTGTGGTAAAATTAAGGTGTTCAAAGCCATTAATAATACAAACAAAGGAGCCCTTCATGAGTATTGTAAACACCTTATCACTAGAAAGCAATAGACAGATTAAAATAAATTTTGATGGAGGAGATTTATCCTCCGATGCAGGCTTACTTCTTATCAAAGAATTCGTAAGCAAACTTGGCATTGATAAACTTTTCAGTCACTCATTTAAGACCAATGATTCTGCATCATTTAGATATCACACTGACAAGGAGAATCTCCTTCAGATGATATATATGATCATTGCAGGTTACTTTGAAGATGATGCTTCAGATGAACTTACAAATGATCCAGTATTTAAAGCAGTGCTAAATAAAGATGCTTTAGCTTCACAACCTACGGTATCAAGATTCTTTAATCGTATGGATGAAGATACTTTAAACCAATTCCTTACAATTGGCAGAATACTTCGAAAAAGAGTTTACAGTGTTCAGATGCCACAGGCTGTCATTTTGGATTTGGATTCCACTCTTCTTGATGCATACGGTAAACAGGAAGGCAGAGCCTTTAACTTTCATTATCGGAGCAATGGATACCATCCACTTGTCTGTTATGATGGAATGACTGGGGATCTGATAAAAATCCAACTTCGTGATGGAACACAGTATTCCTGCACTGGAGTGGTTGA
>OITC01003306.1_pt1 | contig 1554 bp, 1 predicted proteins | sample 1586771 | NCBI WGS metagenome assembly OITC01 (sample SAMN02674968, study PRJEB24791) | human gut metagenome, SKBSTL038 | isolation source: stool | host: Homo sapiens | place: USA | reverse complement strand
CATTTGTATTAAAGTAAATCATTATATTTGTCCTTGAGAACGAATTAATAAGAAAGGAGCATTTGTATGACGGCAATGGAACTAAAATGCCTAAAGATGGATTTGGTCGAAGAATTGTTAAGCATCGATGAGACAGAGATCAACTTGCTCTAACATCTACGACAAAGCAGAACGTGAATCTATAAGCTTGAAAGAGATAGAAGAGTTGCTTCGTAAGAACGGATTGAAGTAATATCGATATTGTGATAATATTTTGTCAGAAATATTTGTTCTTTCAATTATTATTGTAACTTTGCGACGTAAATAACAAAAGAAATGAAAATAACGACTACATTATATCACCATCATCATTACAGCGGGCAATAGTTCGGTGGGCTGAATGGTATGTATGTACTCATGATAAAAAGATAAAGGCTTGCCGTTTTGCGGTAAGCCTTTTTTTGTTGATATTTATAATATAAAAATAAGATATAGTTATGTTGAGAATTGCGGTACAATCGAAAGGCCGTCTGTACGACGAGACCATGATGTTGCTTGAAGAAGCAGGTATTAAACTAAACAGGGGCAAACGCATCCTGTTATTATCGGCAAAAGGTTTTCCGGTAGAGGTATTATTCCTTCGTGATGATGATATTCCTCAGTCTGTAGCTAACGGTGTGGCTGATATTGGTATTGGCGGAGAGAACGAGTACGTAGAGAAAGGGCAAGAGGCGAAATTGATCAAGCGTCTGGGCTTTAGTAAGTGCCGTCTATCCTTAGCGATCCCCAAAGATGAGGAATATAAGGGGGCTGAGTGGTTTGAGGGAAAAACGATCGCTACTTCCTATCCCGTGATCCTACGGTCTTTCTTAGAGGAGAGAGGCGTGAAGGCGGATATTCATGTAATCAGTGGCTCCGTGGAAATCGCCCCGGGCATTGGTCTGGCGGACGCTATCTTTGATATCGTAAGCTCTGGTAGCACTTTGGTAAGCAATCAATTGAGAGAAGTGGAGGTAGTCCTTCCTTGTGAGGCTTTATTGATTGCCAACAATAATCTATCCAAAGAGAAACTGGAGATCTTGGATGAGCTTCTATTCCGCTTCGAGGCGATTCAAGTCGCCGAGGGCAAGAAGTACGTGTTGCTGAACGCTCCGAAAGAAAAGCTGGATGAGATTATCGAGGTGCTTCCCGGCATGCAGAGCCCGACCATCACGCCTTTGGCGAACGATGAATGGGTCTCTGTTCAATCCGTGATCGCCGAGAAGCATTTCTGGGAAATTATTGGTAAACTAAAATCATTGGGGGCTGAAGGTATCTTAGTGCTTCCGATCGAGAAAATGATTGTATAATATGAAGATTATAAAATATCCCGGACGTGAGGAATGGAGCTCACTAATCAAACGTCCCGCATTAGATGTAACCACCTTGTTCGATACGGTCCGTACGGTATTGGACGAGGTACGTGAGCAGGGTGACACTGCCGTAAAAGCGTATGAGGAAAAGTTTGATAAAGTGCTCCTTTCTTCCCTTCAAGTCTCGGAAGAGGAGATGCGGGAAGCGGATGCCTTGGTCGCT
>OITC01002796.1_pt1 | contig 1807 bp, 1 predicted proteins | sample 1586771 | NCBI WGS metagenome assembly OITC01 (sample SAMN02674968, study PRJEB24791) | human gut metagenome, SKBSTL038 | isolation source: stool | host: Homo sapiens | place: USA | reverse complement strand
GATCTTACTGGACTCCGGAACGCACACATGCAGAGTATCCTATGCCGATATACGGTGATAATTACTCTAATGGTTCGGCATTGCCTATCAGCGACTTAGTGGAAAGAGGAGATTATTTACGTTTGAAGAATGTGTCACTGGGCTATACATTCAATACAAAGAACTGGTCGAAAGCTGTGGGAATCTCTGCACTTCGTCTTTACGTCCAGGCTCAGAACCTGTTCGTGATTACAGGTTATAGCGGTATGGATCCGGAGACACTTACCAACGTAGAGAGTGCGACTTTGTCAGGTGGTACGGATAAGAATACGTTACCTCAGGCACGTACGTATACAATCGGTGTGAATCTGACATTCTAATATGGTTTTATAGTAACAGATAAAAGAAACTACAATGAAAAAGATAATTTTATTTTCGACATTATGTGCTTCTCTCTTTTTAGGTAGTTGCAGCAGCAGCTTCCTCGATCAGGAGCCTCCATTATATGTAAACGAGAACGATATTTTCACAAGTCCTACCCGAATCGAGGCAACTCTGAACGGCTTGTATGCTGCAATCAAGAACACGGGGACTAAGTCCTTGATGGGAGGTAAGTCCTATCTGGTGTTTGACAACAGGGGAGATGATGTTATTAATATCTCGAACAACCTGGTGACTTTGTTCAATACCTACAACATGAATGTAGGCATTACGGATGCCGAGAATGCCGACACTTGGACATACGCTTATCTGGCCATTAATAAAGTAAATACTTTCCTTCAGTCTCTTGAAGGTGCCAGGGAAGTTGCCGGTGAGAATTATGACCGCTATGTGCAGGAAGCTAAGTTTGTCAGGGCTTTGGCATACTACTATTTGAATAATTTGTATCCGACTCCGTATTCTGTGAATCCCGATGCAAAATCTGTTCCGTTGCGTCTTACTGCCGAAGCCGGAACTGAAAACAACAATATGCCCCGCTCTACGGTAAAGCAGATTTATGAACACATTCTGTCTGACTTGGAGAACATTTCGGCATTGGATACTGAAGTGAATACTTATACAGGGGTCACACATGCTACTCAGGCTGCTGCCAACATGCTTAAGATGAGAGTTTATATGGCAATGAACGAATGGGACAAAGCCATTGCAGCCGGAGAATTGGTGACCGGATATAGTTTGCCGGAAGACGTAACATTGATTTATAAGGCTCCGTACTTCAGTCAGGAGAGCATCTTCTCTTTGCCAATGGCAGACACTAATATCCCGAACACTCAGCAGTCATTGGCAGAATATTATTATGATGGCAAGATTATGCTGATCGATACAAAGAGCGGGATTATGTCAAAACCTGATTATTCGTTGGCTACCGATAAGCGTATCATAGCCTTTAAGGGAGAGAAAGACTTGTTGATGAAGTTTACGGATGCAAAAACTAAATTACAGTGGGTACCCATCTTCCGTTATGCCGAAACATTGCTGGATCTTGCCGAGTGTTATGCAAACAAAGCCGGGGGCGAAGCTACGGCCAAAAGCCTGTTGAAACAAGTCAGAGGCCGCTCGGTGGATGCGGCTACCGATCCGTTGAACATCGATAATCTGTCGGGTGATGCACTGAAAGAGGCAATTTACAATGAGAAGCGTCTTGAGTTCATTGGTGAGGGTATTCGTGGTATCGACATTATGAGACGTGGTGAACACTTCATTAAAGTGGGCGAGAATGAGACGATCAATGTCGGTCCGTCCGATGAAAAATATACTTGGCCCATACCTCAGGTTGAGTCAGGCGGCTGGTAATGCGTAACCCATGAAAAAGAACGTGGAAATAGAG
>OITC01002454.1_pt1 | contig 2020 bp, 1 predicted proteins | sample 1586771 | NCBI WGS metagenome assembly OITC01 (sample SAMN02674968, study PRJEB24791) | human gut metagenome, SKBSTL038 | isolation source: stool | host: Homo sapiens | place: USA | reverse complement strand
ACTACAATATTCGTAAATATATCTTGGAATATGACGATGTTATGAATCAACAACGTGAAGTGTTATATGAGCAACGCCGTCGTATATTAGGAAATGAATCTTTAAGAGATACCATTAATGAAATGATTGACAAGCTTGTAACTGAAGCTGTTGATACATATGCTGATGAAAAATTGTATCCTGAAGAGTGGGATTACGAAGGTTTACATAAACACTTGAGTCAATACTTCTTGACTTCTGAACTTATGTCTGCAGAAGAGATGGAAGAATATACACGTCAAGAATTGGATGAACGTTTACACGAAATCGCACATAGCGAATATCAAGATCGTGTTGATCTTTTAGGTGAAGCGATGTTTGGCCAACTTGAAAAAGCGATTATGCTACGTGTTGTCGATAGTAAATGGATGGAACATTTGGATAATATGGATATGCTTCGTGAAGGTATTGGCCTTCGTGCATATGGCCAAAAAAATCCTTTGGTTGAATATAAATTTGAGGCCTATGATATGTTCCAGCACATGATTGAATCTATTCAAGATGAAACAATCATGGCATTGTACAAAATTCGTGCACAATTGATTCAAGAAATTGAAGAACCAGTTGATCACTTAGAAGGTGCACAACCCCATCATGAAGATGTGTTGGAGCCACAAAACATAGATTAACATTTGTGAATGGCACGTTGCTCAATGGGAAAACACCTTCTGGGCAACGGCCATTTTTCATTTTAAAAATACAGTAAATCGTTACTATGTACATGTAGTAATTCTATAAAGGTGGTGAACATAAATTGTTAGAGGATTTAAAACCAATCATCTCTGGTTTAGAAGAGCGAATTTATGGAATGAGGGATTCACTTTAACATAGCTCAGAAAGAAGAACGAATCTTCACACTTGATGTACAGATGAGTGATCCTACATTTTGGGATAATCCTGATAAGGCTCGTGAGATTTCTCAAGAGGCAACACAATTAAAAAACTCTGTAGAGAGATATAAGCAGTTAGTGTCTGATATCGAAGATGCTAGTGTCATGTTGGATATGGCAATTGAAGAAGAAGATACCTCTATGGAGGGGGAAATCAAACAATTCGTAAATGGCATTCAAGAGGCTGTTGAAAAACAAGAGGTATTGCTTTTGCTCGGCGGAGAATATGATCAGAATAATGCTATTCTTACATTCCATGCTGGTGCAGGTGGTACAGAAGCACAAGATTGGTGTTCTATGCTGATTCGAATGTATTTGCGTTGGGCAGAAAAGACTGGGTTTTCCGTGGAACTTATGGATGAACAACCTGGCGATGAAGCGGGAATCAAAAGTGCAACATTTCTTATTAAAGGCGAAAATGCCTTTGGCTATTTAAAATCTGAAAAAGGTGTTCACCGTCTCGTTCGTATATCGCCATTTGATGCTGCAGCACGTCGTCATACTTCATTTGCAGCTGTTGACGTAATGCCAGAAATTGATGATACTGTGGAAATCAATATCGATATGAAAGATGTCCAAGTTGATACATATCGTGCAAGTGGTGCTGGTGGGCAGCATATTAATAAAACGGATTCTGCTGTTCGTATGACGCATAAACCAACAGGAATTGTAGTTCAATGTCAATCTCAGCGTTCTCAAATGCAAAATAGAGAACAAGCTCTTCGTTTATTACGTGCAAAATTATTTGAATTAGAACTTGAAAAGCAGGCTGAATTAAAAGAACAAATTGGTGGGACATACCAAGCTATTGAATGGGGAAGCCAAATTAGATCCTATGTATTCCATCCTTATAACATGGTAAAGGATCATCGTACATCGGTTGAAACTGGTAATGTACAGGCTGTTATGGATGGCAATATCGACCAATTCATAGAAGGCTATTTAAAGAAAGAAGCTAATTTAACAGTATAGGTGCTATAATGAAAAAATTTTTAATATTCATCGTCTTGCTTATCATTGTATGTGTGGTGGGTGCTCAATTTGTAGTTCCAAAATATATGGAATCTATTGTAGAAGATGAGTTAAATCAA
>OITC01002433.1_pt1 | contig 2031 bp, 2 predicted proteins | sample 1586771 | NCBI WGS metagenome assembly OITC01 (sample SAMN02674968, study PRJEB24791) | human gut metagenome, SKBSTL038 | isolation source: stool | host: Homo sapiens | place: USA | reverse complement strand
GGGGGGTTGAAGCCCAAGGCGTTCGACTCCTCCATGTCGATATACAGGCCCATATCGTTCACCACCTTCTTGATCAACGTGCGGGACCTCAGGATCTCGACCTCGTTGTCGAAGTTGCTCGTCATCGAGAGCATGCCGAGGTCCTGTATCGCAGCCAAGCCGTTGGCGGCGTTAGCCCCCTTCTTCTCGTCCTCCTTGATCAGCACCGACGACGTGACGTTATACACCGGCGTCTGGTAACGCAGGAAGACGTACATCCCGATGCAGCAGGCCAGCACGCTCGCCACGAACCAAGGCCAATAAACCATATACTTGAAAAACACGGCGTAAAGATTGATCTCACGCTCCTCCCCCTCCGGATTGTTATTATTATTATTGCTTGTATTTATACCATCGTCCACCATCTCTCTAAATTTTCAATTCTCAATTCTCTATTTTCAATTATTTAAGTATGTTCACCAACAGGCCGGCGATCGAGACCAAGATCGAGATCGAGCTCACCCACAACGTCGTGCTGTTTCCGATATCGGAGTTCTTCGCCTTCGTCTCGTTCGGCGTGACATAAAGGATGTCGTTCTGTTTCAAATAATAATACGGGGAGGTCACGATTTCGGCGTTGTTCAGGTCAAGGTTGATGATCTCGCGCTTCCCGCTCTCGTCCTCGCGGATCAGCTTCACGTTGTCACGTACACCATAGATCGTCATGTCGCCGGCCATCGCCAACGCCTCCAGAACGTTCACCTTCTCGTTGCCGATCGTGAAGCTGCCCGGACGGGCCACCTCGCCCAAGACCGAGATCTTGTAGTTCGCCATGCGCACCGTCACGATGGGCGCCTCCTTCAAATAAGGCCTCAATCTCTCACGGATCAGGCTCTCCGCCTCGTTCTTCGTCAAGCCGCCGACCCTCAGCGTACCGATCACCGGGAAGTCGATCTCGCCGGAGTTGTTCACGAGGTATTGCTGCAACGTGGGTTGCGTCGTCGTGTTGATGTTCGTCAGGGCCGCGTTCAACGGGGTCTGCACCGTCAGGTTGAACGGGGCCGCCGCCTGCGGGTCCGTCGTGTTGACCGTGATGCTCAACAGGTCCTTGGGCATGATCTTGGCGTCATACAGGGGAAGCGTCCCCTCGAGATCGTTCACCGCCTCCGGGTTCTGGAGGTAGGGCACGTTCTTGTAAGACGTACACGCCGCCAGCAAAAGGGGCAGCGAGAATAGGAACAGTAGTCTTTTGATCTTCATATTATTTTGTTATCGTTTTTATTTCTTTAAACACGGATCACACGGACTTAACGGAAAAGGCGGAACAGGAAACCTTTGGGTTTCTCCGGCTCGTACTCCGACTCGTATTTACGCGTCAGGTCCTCATAGGACAGTCTCTTGGTCACCATCTCGTAGATCGTTCCCCAGTCCGGGAGGCCGCCGAGGTTGCGGTCGTCGATGAAAACGTCCGCCTTCAGCTTGCGGGAGAAGTGGTTGTTCCGGTCTCTCTCCTCCTCCGGGTAGTCACGGTTCACCGCGTAGAACTCCAGCCCGCGCTCGCGGCAGAAGGCCAGCGCCTCCTCCAAGAGCACTCCCTCACGGACCGTCCAAAGGATCAGCTTATGCCGATCCGATTGCAATTTCCTCAACGTCTCGATGGCGAAAGGAAACTCACGACCTATCGCCGGATACTTGTGCTCGACGATCGTACCGTCGAAATCTACCGCTATTATCATCTCTTTAATTCTCAATTTTCAATTCTCAATTATAAAAGGGCCGGACCACCGGACGGCCGGAGTGGTATATGTTAAAGCGGGGTCAGCCTATCGGCCAAAGCCAAGGGGTCTCCTAGCCGCTAGAGACGGCCATTGCCATCCGGGGGATCCGACCGTTTCTTTTCTGCCCTTATCTAATTCTCGCTTAACCGGGGCAATCCCTCCACCTCGCCGGCGTGCCATTCACGGTAGTCCGCCAAGGGAAGCCCGGGGACGGTCAATAGCTTGTAATCCGACCCGTCTCTTCTCAAGATATGCTTGCGAGTATATGAGCGGA
>OITC01001670.1_pt1 | contig 2719 bp, 4 predicted proteins | sample 1586771 | NCBI WGS metagenome assembly OITC01 (sample SAMN02674968, study PRJEB24791) | human gut metagenome, SKBSTL038 | isolation source: stool | host: Homo sapiens | place: USA | reverse complement strand
GTTGGCTCGCTACTATGAGCTGACCTTAGATGAGCTCGTGAATGTTACAAATGAACAACCAGAACGCATCTGTGATATTAGCACCGTTGTAAAAGATAAACATATTAAGTTCAAAGGGGACTTGTATGAATTAAAAGAATCGCAAAAGAAGGTTCTGTTGCGAGAACTGGATGCAGTGTTTGAAAAGTTTCAACGATCTCGTATAACATCAATCAAAGAAGGTACCTCACATCGCCATCCCCATATCAATCGGGGAGGACTGTTGGGGGCAAACCTTGCGGTGAGTAGAATTAAAAAATAATAAATTAAAGCTATTATATCCAAACATATGATATTGGTTTGGATATAATAGCTTTTTTATTTATGTTATGTATATTGTTTTTGCAAAACATACAATTTATAATTTTATTAAGAATAATATCAGCATTGGAGAATTGTATGCTTATGATAATATTTGTAGGGTTTTTAGTATTTTTATATTGTCTGTACTTTATTAAAAATCCTCATTTTACATTGAATAAAATAAAAATTAAAAGGTCGAGATACTTATTAATATCAGAGCTTTCAATGGGTGGAATAATTTTCTTCTATACACTTTTTTCGGGATATTCTAAAATATTCGAATTTTTATTGCGATTGGGAATGGTAATTATGTGTTTTCTAGAAATGTGGTTAAGAATTCCTGCTATTAAAGAAGATTCTAACTTATCGTCTGAAATTAAAATAATGTTGATGAAAAAAGCAAAACGAGATTTTTATTCTGTTTTGCCAATTTTCTTTATGATGATGTGCATGGTTGTTTTTGTTTATTTTCACAACTAAATAATAAAATATTACTATTCGATAAAAATAAGCTCTAATTACTTCAATGGAGATACTTATGAAGCTCGGACTTTCACTTTTTTTATTATGTTTATATTCTCTATACTTTATTAGAAACCCTTATTTTATATTAGGTAAGAAACAAATTAAACGCTCTAAATTTATGTTATATACTGAAATAGGCATAGGCTGTTTAGTTTTTATTTTTATTAATGTTCCGTATAATGGTGATAATTTAATTCATCTTTTGGCTCTTATAGGAATATTAAATTGGAGCTTAGAATTATATCTAAGAATATTAGCTGTTAAAGGTGATCCTTCACTTGCTTTAGAGAATAAATCGATGCTTATAAAAAAAGCAAAGAAAGATTTTTATTCCGTAATACCTATATTAGTTATATTGGCACTAATAATTGTTTTTAATATTATATGAAATACGGATATAACGTCTGTTACTATTGATTCGGAGGTAGTTGTTTTAGCCTTCGTACCGGAGATTATCTTATTAACGATAATTAAGCATTAGGTGAAATCAGTAATGATGTATCCACACAATTTTATTAATGGGGCATTTTGAGACAGGCTTTTGCGAATCGAATATATAGAAAGGTTAGAGAATATGAATACAACTATATATGAAGCCGTAGCTAAATATAAAAAAGATGATACATTACCATATACAGAGTATTTTGGTTTAGGGCATTTTTCGACTAAAGATTTAGCAGAAAATGCAATAATGTTAGCTAAACAACTTCCGGGATTTAGAGAGTTTTGTGATGAAAACTTTTATATTGAGGAATTTGTTTTAAATGATGGAGTACCAAGAAATTATAGTGTAGATGATCCTATCAAAAACAATGAAGTTTTTATATTATGGTATGGATATGATGTTGATGCAATTTACACAGTGGGTGGAACTTTAGGTGTATTTAGTGAATATAAATATGCTACATTAGCAAAAGAAAAATATAGTACTTGGGATATATTTATTGTTCATGGGTTAGACAATTTTGGTATTGGGAAGGTTGTATTAAACGAACGTCAATGGTTAGATGGCTTTGTAACAGTTTATGATTAAGTGTATATAGCAATAGAAGCTATTTAAATACCTTTTTGAACAAGATTATATTAACAAGTAAAGATCTTGTTTTTGCTAGACTTTAAAAGTATTACATCATATGGAGTAATCATGGAAATATATAAGAATCTAAAGTCTAAGTTTAATCAATTGTCTTTTAGAGTTCGTTTGTTACTAATCGTACATTAGAGGAGCATTGTAAATATTACGAGTGTTTATATTGAGAAGGTGGAGATCATAATAAAATATATGCATATAGGTTTATTAAAAGAACTTGGTCCGAAATTATTAAAATATCTGCTTATTGGCATTGCTGCAGCCTTTATACTAATCATAATTGTAGGCATCACTACTCGATATTATCATTATAATGACAACTCTTCTGCATTAATCAGATATGGATATTCTCTCTACAAAGAGGATTTGATTGATGAGATAAACTGGACTCGTGTAGGCGATAAGTTCATGGTGAAGAATTCTGACTATGCTGATTTTAAGGTAGGGTATAATCAGAGTGAATTCTTAGATAATTTAGATAGTAATAAGGACAAAATTGGTGAAGGTCTTAATACCAATAGAATTAGAGTCCAGTTATTAGAAGGCTTTATACGAATTAAATATAAAATAGTGGATTGATAAAGATGGTTTGCGATAGGGTCGTTATTAATAAATTAAAAATAATTACAGTTGTAGTAGGAATAATCATAGGTTCATTTGGTGGTGCTCTTGTATTAGAGAAAATAGATAATACATTGGAATCCATTTATTCTGGTAGACAAGCTCTTATTTGGAATGAATATAAAAGTTTTGATCATCGTG
>OITC01001575.1_pt1 | contig 2852 bp, 1 predicted proteins | sample 1586771 | NCBI WGS metagenome assembly OITC01 (sample SAMN02674968, study PRJEB24791) | human gut metagenome, SKBSTL038 | isolation source: stool | host: Homo sapiens | place: USA | reverse complement strand
CATTATCCTCCACTAACAAAATAGTCGATGCTGCCGGTTTCTCTTCCAACATATCCGGGAAAATCGGGAGATGCGGGCTGGCCGTACGGATTACGCTTGAACTGTCCGTTCACCTCTTTCTTCACGTTTCCATCGATGTATTTTACCAGCAAATACTCACCCAATTGCTTCCAGCGGGCGGTAGCGGAGTCTGAATTAGTCGTGCTATACCACGTCAAGAACTTGACAGCCTCCGCCGGGTCCTTGGCATACAACTCCTGAGCCGCCTTATCGATAGCCGGTACGGTCTCTTGATAACCATTCTCCAACTCCTGCTGTACCTTACGGATATCCTGAATCATGAAGCTATATTTGTGGTAAGCCATATTAGCCACCCAGTTATGAATCCAGAAAGCGGAAGTCCAAGAGAAGTTCAGCAAATCGCCGTTTCCCACCCGATAGCACTCCGGAACATCCGTTACCGACGCATATACAGGAGTGAAGACCGCCATATCAGCGTCGTCCACGGCAAACCACAAGATACCACCGATAGCGTCCGGCAACCAGTTACGCATTTGTGGAACAATCACGAAGCCCGTTTGTTGCGTCGCTATGGCACGTTCATTCGTATATTCCTGCCCGTCTACCTCGAACGTCATCGGCCGCCAACGGTAAGGAACCTTATACGAGCCGGCACCGGCATCTTTCGTCATATCCAGATCCGTTCCCTCGTAATGGTCGCGCATGCCATTCTGTACATCTTGAACGGAAAGCTTACGATTCGGCTTGACATACAGAGGCATCGGCTCCTTGGAAGGATCACCCTTGATAAAATCCGTATACCGATCCATCGTGGTATCATATTTACGGAAGAAAGACCATACACGAGCCTCGCATCCACGCAAGGCGCTGAAATCATACGGGCAATAAGCCTTGGCGAAACTGAAATCAGCGTCCTTTCCCTTGAAATATCCTTTCTCACGGGCGAAAGAAACCACATCCGGCGAGTACATGCAATTCTCCTTATCGTCAAACGGTATCTGCTGGATACGGGACTGGTTGGCATGCGCCGAGATACAATCGTCCGGGATGCGGATCGCTACCCAAACGGCACCTTTGTTACCCGGTCCCTTACCGATCATCTCCATCACCCAAGCCTCGTTCTTATCGGCGATAGAGAACGTCTCGCCACTGCTGTAATAGCCATATTCCTTTACTAAGTCCGTCATGACCTTGATCGCCTCACGGGCCGACTTGGAACGTTGCAAAGCGATGTAGATCAAGCTACCGTAATCCATGATACCCGTCGTATCCACCAATTCATGACGTCCGCCGAACGTACTCTCCGTGATAGCCACCTGATGCTCGTTCATGTTACCCACTACGGAATAGGTCTTCTCCACTTGGGCGATCTTGCCCAGCGGTTTCCCCGTATCCCATTCCTTCACTTCCAACATGGCGCCCTTCGGCCATGTAGCGGCGGGCCAACGATACATCTCCCCATACAGGGAATGCGAGTCCGCCGCATAACTAATCATTACCGAACCGTCTGTCGAAGCCTTCTTGCCCACCAACAAACCGGTACAGGCGATAGCCTCCACCCCGGATAACAGGGCGGCGCAAGCAGTTAATAAAATCCAACTCTTCTTCATATAAATAAAGTTTTAAGCAAATAAAAGCATATATACACCGGCGCCGCAACAATAGCCGATCAACGCCAAGATAGAGAACCGTTTCGTATAATACATAAAATCGATCTTCTCCAATCCCATTACCGTAACGCCCGTGGCCGATCCGATGATCAAGATGCTACCACCCGTCACGGCGCAATAAGCCAAGAAGGTCCAGAAACCACCATCCGATACGAAGAACTGGGCATAAGGCGATAAGTCGGCCACCTGCTCCACGATCGGGTACATACCCATCGTAGCGGCGACCAAGGCTACGTTATCCACGCAGGAGGACAAGGCGCCGATCACGAAGCTGATCAGATACGGCTCATGTACATGCTTATCCAAGAAAGCGGACATGATACCCAACTGCCCGGAGGTCTCCAGCGCTCCCACGGCCATCAAGATACCCAAGAAAAAGAAAATCGTAGCCAAATCGATATTCGGCAACAATTGGGAAATACGGAGTTTCTGGGACTCATGCATGTGCAGCTTGCTATACATCAAATCCGTATAGAACCAAAGGATCACCAATCCCAGCAAGACGCCCAAGAACGGCGGCAAGTTCGTCACCATCTGGAAGACAGGCACCAACGCCAAGGAAAGCACGCCGATCACAAAGATCATCCGACGTGAGCGGTTCGGTATCTCTGGTATGTACTCGTCGCCTTGCTCCTCCTCGCTCAACACACGCAAGGTAGATCCTTTCTTGAACAACCAGAAATGGGCGATCGTCAACGGCACCAACATATTAACCAAAGCGGGGATAAATACGTGAGAGATCTGGTGCATCGCCGAGATATTCTTTCCGACCCAAAGCAAGATGGTCGTCACATCACCAATCGGCGACCATGAGCCACCGGCGTTCGCCGCTATAATCACCATACAGGCATATTTCAAACGATCCGTACGATCCGGTACCAGCTTACGCAACACCGCCATGATCACGATAGCGGCCGCCAAGTTATCCAACAAGGCAGAGAAGAAAAAAGTAGCGAAACTTATATACCACAACAGCTTACGTTTATTCGGCGTACGGATATACCCGGTCACGGCCCTAAAACCACCATGCTTATCCACGATATCCACGATCAACATGGAACACATCACGAAGAAAAGCGTCTCGGAGACGTTTCCTAAATGATAAACAATCGCACGGTTCGATATAAAATTAATAAATTGCTCATGCAGATCGGAAGAGCA
>OITC01001468.1_pt1 | contig 3009 bp, 2 predicted proteins | sample 1586771 | NCBI WGS metagenome assembly OITC01 (sample SAMN02674968, study PRJEB24791) | human gut metagenome, SKBSTL038 | isolation source: stool | host: Homo sapiens | place: USA | reverse complement strand
CCTTAAAGAATGACCGGAAGGTAATTGAAAATAAACGCCGGCAATTGGATAATAATATAACCGATAAAGAAACGCACTAAACTATCTGCAATATCTTTAAAAAGAACACCGTCGCCTATAAGTTCTCCAAATCCGAGTAATACCTTATATGGCGTTGGCAATAGCGCTTCATTAAAACCGCCGAGGCAAACGATTAACTCCCAAATTAGCCAAGCTGCGATAAATGAACCTGGCACATATGTATATTTCTTCATGGTCCCCCTCCTATGGTAACAATGATTGATCTACAAACTCTGAATAGGTCGGCACTTTTTTGATTAAATCAATATGTGTCATATGATGCACAAGCGCATTATAACGGTCCTCTGTAAGGGCTAAATCTCCAAACCCAATCACTTGTAAGGAACGTTCAATAATAGGATCCTTAAACTTTAAATATTTTAAGGCAATTTCTTTTTGGGACTCTGGATGCTCATCTAGGTATTTACCTGCATCGAGATAGGCCTTGGTGAAAGCTTTTGCCAAGTCATGATGTTCATCGACGAATTGACCATTAAACACGAGGGCACAGCAAATATTATCATGCCAGAGATGGTCAGGATCTTCGAAGACCTTCCCAGTTCCCATTTCAATGGCTAGAGAGCCAAATGGTTCGGCAACACTATACCCAGCAATTTGACCTACCGATAGAGCAGATGGCATTTCTGGAGGGCTCATTTCTACGATTTGTACATCTTTTTCAGAAAGACCCGCTTCTTCAAGCATGCAATCCACGAGAACTTTTTGAGTTGATTGTTTATGAGGGATAGCAAAGGATTTGCCTTTTAAGTCTTGAACGGAGTTAATATCCTTATTAACGATAATAATATTACCCTCTGTATGACCAAGTGCAGCAGCACGGACATCAATGCCTTGTTCACGAGCCTTTACACCAAGTTCAACAAGAACAGCTGCGGCATCTACCTTACCAGTATTTAACGCATCCATAAGCTCTGGCCAAGACCCATATTTAACAAGCTCTACATGAACAGGACCATCTGCCGTTTCCAGCTCTTTTGTAGCAAATACTGGTAATGCATGGGTAATTGGTAAATAGGCTACGCGTACAGTCTTTAATTCTTGTGCCGTCTTTGGTTTATAGTGCTCATGATAACCATAGGCTATGCAGCCAATAACCAAGAGAACCACTCCGATGATTAGATACCATGTCTTCTTCATAACTTCCCCTCTTTCTACCTCATAACAAGGGGCGTTTTTGACACATGTCTTTTTTCGCACTTTTCTAAAACCTAGATGAAATAAGGTTTCAGAACACCTCGTCCTAAAAAATTATATAACCTACTATACCAATATGTTTTTAATATGTCAACAATACATATAGCTATAATGGGTTTTATTTCTAAAAAAATATAAATAGTAATTAGGACATAATATATACATTAAATATTCTGATTATATACGCAAAAAAGCACCAACCGCATTGAGCGGTTGATGCTACTTTCACAAACACGATTAACAATATATTATTCTTCAATATAAGCTTGTCGTTTATTCAGAATATAAATCTCAGAGCTACCAGCCTCGCTGTACTCACCAACATATGGTGCAATACTAGACTGTTTAAAATGGTTAATTTCGCCTTTTGGAACGATGACCATGATTTGCTTACCTTCAGCCAAACGCTTGATAAACTCGTCCTCCGTCACTTGTTCCATAAGGTATTTCTTATCCCATTCAGCACTACGATGTTTTAATGTATCCTTATCATCCCAACGACTGCTGTCACCCTTAATACGAACCACTTCATGTCCAGTATAATATACGAGAGATGTGCTGTATCCATTGTAATAATACACATCACCATTATACTTATCTACAACAGGGATAAGATTGATAGAACTACGTTGTTTAACAAGAGGTACCAAACCCTCGAGTACTACAATCGATGAAATGAGCATGGTTCCGATCACGACAATGCTCAGCAAACGATACCGTTGGCGAGTCCACCAGAACCATAACAGCCCTAATATGGATACGCCTGCCAAAACATAGAGTAATCCATAATAGCCCCAAGGTGCAAAGAAAGATGCCCCCACATAAGCAATCCATAACAATAGTGTGGGACCGACTACAATCCATGGGACATAACGAGGTCGACCCGGACGTAGAGCTTTCATAGCCCCTAATGTACCAAGAATACTGAAAGGTACAAGACTAATAAATGTATATAGAGGATACTTAGTGGCCATCAAGGAATAGAATAGAACAGTACCCACTCCCCAACACATGCAATACACATACCACTTATGGTGCTGTTTAAAGCCCGTTATCATGCCATAAATGACAGCGCCCGTCCATGGTAAAGAAGCGCCGAGAAAAATAGCGATATAGTACCACCACACATTATCTTCCGGGTGTTCAGACTGAGTCGCACGTGTTACATTGTTAAGGCCTAAGAATCCATCCAAAAAGGCTTGTCCATGGGCGCTATACATATAAACATACCACGGCATAGCGACGACAAGAAAGGCCAAAATCCCCTTCCAGTCAAAGAGGCGTAATAACATTTGTTTTGAACGGCAAAGCGCAACATAAACGAGTAAAATAAGGCCAGGTAAAACAAGTGCTACGGGCCCCTTTGTCAAAACGCCTAATCCGGAAAATACGTAAGCTACGACCATTGCCGTACTAGAATTTTCATTCAAGCCTTTGTACGCATACATCATAACCATCAAGGTCGTATATAACAGTACCATGTCGGTTATAACACCATGAGCAACAGCCCAGAACATAAGAGATGTACCAAGGATAGAGGAACCTACTAGGCCAACGAGCCAACGTCGACTAAAGGTCCGTAAAGTTTGAAACATGGCAGCCACTGACAAAGCACCAAATATAGCACTTGGCAAACGAACTACCCAATCAGCGATACCAAAGATTTTAAAAGCTAATGCAATCAGCCAATAAATCATAATCGGCTTGTCATACCAATATGTCCCATAAATCTGT
>OITC01001408.1_pt1 | contig 3130 bp, 4 predicted proteins | sample 1586771 | NCBI WGS metagenome assembly OITC01 (sample SAMN02674968, study PRJEB24791) | human gut metagenome, SKBSTL038 | isolation source: stool | host: Homo sapiens | place: USA | reverse complement strand
TCCCCCGCCGACTGTAAACGGAATAAACACACACTTTGCCACTTCCCGTACCATATCGATCACTGTCCCGCGCCCGTCAGAAGATGCGGTAATATCCAGAAACACAAGTTCATCTGCTCCTGCCGCGTCATACGCTTTCGCAATCTCTACCGGATCCCCGGCATCCTTTAAATCCACAAAATTCACGCCTTTTACAACTCGTCCGTTATTTACATCCAGACATGGGATAATTCTCTTCGTAAACATCGCCTCTTCCCCCTTACAGTTCTGTAAAATTTTTCAGGATCTTCAGACCTGTCTCACCGCTTTTTTCCGGATGAAACTGACAGGCAAATACATTTTCTTTTTCCACGGAAGCATGGATATGTACCCCATATTCGGCAGAAGCTTTCACGATCGACTCTTCTTCTGCTTCCAGGTAATAAGAGTGCACAAAATATGTATATTTATCAGCTACACCAGAAAAAGCACTGTCTTTACGGCATAGTGTATTTTGATTCCATCCCATATGAGGTACACGAAGGCCTAGGTTATTAGGAATAGCTTTCACAGTACCCGGTATAATACCTAATCCGGGAGTCGGTCCATACTCTTCAGACTCATCAAACAAAAGTTGCATACCTAAACAAATACCAAGCAATGGTATGTTGCGCTCCACCACCTCATGAATAACATCGATAAGACCGCGCTCACGAAGGACGGAAACAGCCGATGCATAGGCGCCGACACCTGGTAAAATCACACCATCAGCAGCCAATATGGTATCTCGATCAGCGGTCAATACCGCATCAAGACCGATATGTTGTAATGCTTTTTGTACATTAAATGTATTGCCCGCATCATAATCAATTATGGCAATCATAGTGACATCCTTTCTTTTATTGGCGAGCCATATAGTCTTTCAAAATAGAGCGCATAATAGCACCGTCACTAGCAGTCGGCAATGTTACGCGCAACCAATTATCCCGTTGTCCCCGGCGCACTTGATACCCCTTAGCGAGCCATGCATCAGCGAGGCCATTCGCATTAGGGACAGACATAAAGATAAAATTAGCACCGCTTTTATAATACGTGCCACCTACTTCATCCAACATTTGTTCCCACAACGCGCGTTCTGCAGCATTCTTTTCTACAGTGCTACGCAAAAATTCACGATCACCAAAGGCAGCCTCAGCAGCCACTTGAGACAAGGTATTCAAATTATATGGCAAGCGAATGGTTTGAATATAATTAGCTAATTCAGCGCTACTCATCATATAGCCAACACGGTAGTTCGCAAGGCCATAGGCCTTTGAGAAGGTACGCATGATAAATACATTAGGAAATTCATCAAGTAACGCTCGTGCTGTTGGCACCTCTACGGAGGTTACAAAATCGATATACGCCTCATCGATGATAACTAAGACCTTTTCTGGCAATGTACCAATAAATTTACGAATATCTTCAACAGATTCATAGGTTCCTGTTGGGTTGTTAGGATTACAAATCCATACGAGGCGCGTCGTATCATCTACAGCTTGGCGCATCGCCTTAAAATCGTATTGCCCTGTTGCCTCAATACACGGAACTTCGCGAATAACAGCCCCTTCCACAAGGCCATTTAAGCCGTATTCCGAAAAAGCCGGCACGCTGATAACGATAGAGTCACCGGCATTGATAAATGTTTTATTTACCATGGAAATCACTTCATCAAGGCCGACGCCAATAACAAGTTGATTTTCTACTACCTTCCAATAGTCCGCTAATACGCTTCGCAAGGATGATGCGTTGCCATCCGGATATAGATTGGCATCATTGTTCGTCACATAGTCTAGTACTGCGTCGCGCACCTTTGGCGATGTACCATAAGGGTTTTCATTGGCTGACAATCGCACAAGGCGCTCCACACCGAGGCGAGCTTTGACGGACTCTGCCGGTTCCTCTGGCACATAGGGCTTTAATTGGCCAATAATCTTCTTCATACTCTACTCCTTACAAATCTGTAATCGCTTTGCGTTCCTGTGTTTTGCTGATGACGCCTTCACGGCTTGCCAACTCTTCTAAGATAGCTTCGTAAGAAACGCCCTTTTCTACCAATAACACGAGCAAATGGTAGAGTACGTCTGCTGTTTCATACACTAGTTCTTGGGGATCTTCGTTCTTAGCGGCGATGACAACTTCTGTTGCTTCTTCGCCTACCTTTTTCAAGATTTTATCGAGCCCCTTATCGAACAAGTAATTCGTATAGGATCCTTCCTTTGGTGTTTCCTTGCGCCCCTTAATAATGGCGTATAATTCTTCTAATGTTTGTTGATTGGCCATTGTTCTTCTCCTTTGTGAACGCTAATGCCTACGCGTCATCTCACATTATACTTCATATATGTCTCTACGCTTCTACATTGTTAAAAAAGCAGCTCACAGCTCCCGTATGGCACGCAGGACCTTCTGCATTGACGAGAACCAGTAATGTATCGCCATCGCAATCGAGCTTCATATCCACCACGTGTTGTACATTGCCACTTGTACCACCCTTATGCCATAGTTCTTGGCGCGAGCGAGACCAAAACCAAGTTTCCTTGGTTTCTAGTGTTTTGTGAAAGCTTTCTTCGTTCATCCACGCCACCATGAGCACTGCTTTTGTTGTATTATCTTGAACGACCGTTGGTAACAGGCCGCCGCCTTTATTAAAGTCTGGTTTCATGTATGCTACAATCTCCTACCCTATCTAACAGCAATGCCCGCTGCTTTCAATTGTGATTTCAAATCGGGAATGCTGATTTCACCAAAATGGAATATAGATGCTGCTAATGCACCCGTAACGCCGGTTTCGGTAAAAACATCGATAAAATGCTGTACCGTACCAGCTCCACCGGAGGCGATAATCGGTACATCTACGACCTCTTCCAAGGCCTTGTATAATGTGATGTCAAAGCCGGATTTAGTGCCATCCTTATCCATGCTTGTCACCAATAACTCACCAGCGCCACGGCTCACTGCTTCTTTAGCCCACGCTAGGGCTTCCCAATCGCTACGATTACGACCGCCATGGGTATACACATACCATTTACCAGTCTCTGGATCCGTTTTTACATCAATAGCTACCACCATACATTGATTACCAAACTTTTGAGCGCCTTCACTGATGAGTTCT
>OITC01001379.1_pt1 | contig 3193 bp, 2 predicted proteins | sample 1586771 | NCBI WGS metagenome assembly OITC01 (sample SAMN02674968, study PRJEB24791) | human gut metagenome, SKBSTL038 | isolation source: stool | host: Homo sapiens | place: USA | reverse complement strand
GGAGTTCAGACGTGTGCTCTTCCGATCTGGTTGGAATCTTTTTCCCATTTTTCGCGATTCTCCCACAGGCTGACCATTGCTTCCATCAGAATATCTTCGGCTGCGGCTTTATTTCGGGTGTATGAATAAGCAAACGACAGAAACTTCTTCTGGTTTTCTTGAAAGAACTGGCTGAATAAGTCCATGGTGTGAAGGCTGTTGTTGCTTGGCATGAATAGATTTTAAAGGTTAATTGGATTTTCTTATGACAAAGCAACATAAACTTTTCGTAATATCAAAATGAAAGAATGACTTTTATACTGATTGTCCATAAAAAAAATAACCTGACTATTAATAATAGCCAGGTTATCACTCTGTCAGTAAAGAGTATTGTTATTTATTTCTTTTCCGGACGTGGCAATAAAACTTTTCTTGAAAGTTTGAATTTACCTGTCTTCGGGTCAATATCGATCAATTTCACTTCGATCTCGTCACCCTCTTTAATGCCGGCTTCTTCTACAGTTTCAAGACGTTTCCAGTCAATCTCAGAGATATGGAGTAAACCGTCTTTTCCCGGAAGGAATTCAACAAATGCACCGTAAGGCATGATAGAGCGAACTTTACCTTTGTATACCTCACCTACTTCGGGAACAGCAACGATACCTTTAATCAAGCGGATTGCGTCATCAATCGATTTCTTGTTAGTTCCTGAGATCTCGATGCGACCCACGTTGTCGATTTCTTCGATAGTGATTGTTGCACCTGTTTCTTCCTGCATTCCCTGAATGATTTTTCCGCCCGGGCCGATTACAGCACCGATGAATTCTTTCGGAATAGTCATTGTTTCGATACGAGGAGCGTGATCTTTCAGCTCAGTACGTGGTTCGGAAATTGTTTCTTCTATTTTACCGAGTATGTGCATACGTCCTTCTTTTGCCTGATTTAAGGCGCGTTCCAGGATTTCGTAAGACAGACCGTCTACCTTAATATCCATCTGGGTAGCTGTGATACCGTCTTTAGTACCTGTCACTTTGAAGTCCATATCGCCCAAGTGGTCTTCGTCTCCAAGGATGTCAGATAACACTGCATATTTTTCTTCACCTGCGTTTTTAATCAATCCCATAGCGATACCCGATACAGGTTTTTTAATTTTCACACCGGCATCCATCAGGGCCAAAGTTCCGGCACATACGGTAGCCATCGATGAAGAACCGTTTGATTCAAGGATATCTGAAACGACACGTACTACATAAGGATAGTCTTCCGGAATCATTCTTTTCAATGCTCTGTGAGCCAGATTTCCATGTCCGATTTCACGACGTCCTACACCGCGTTGAGCCTTAGCCTCTCCTGTAGAGAAAGGAGGAAAGTTATAGTGTAATAGGAAGCGTTCTTTTCCGTGAGCGAGAACATCGTCGATGATTTTCTCATCCAGTTTAGTACCCAGAGTCACTGAAGTCAATGATTGAGTTTCACCACGAGTAAAGATAGCCGATCCGTGAGGTCCGGGTAGGTAACCTACTTCGCACCAAATCGGGCGGATTTCAGTTGTTTTACGTCCGTCCAGACGCTTTCCTTCATCAAGAATACAACGGCGCATCGCTTCTTTCTCTACGTCATGATAATAACGATCGATCAGAGCGCCTTTTTCTTCCAGTTCTTCTTCCGAGAACTGTGCTTTGAATTCGTCGCGGATTGCATCGAAAGCATCCTGGCGTTCATGTTTGTTTCTGTTGCCGGAAGCTGCGATAGCATATGATTTATCATAGCAGGCATCATGAACGGCTTTACGGAGTTCTTCGTCGTTTTCTTCGTGACAATATTCGCGTTTAACAGTCTTACCAACCATTTCAGTCAGTTCCATCTGTGCTTTGCAATGTACTTTGATGGCTTCGTGAGCTACTTTCATTGCTTCCAGTAGTTCGGCTTCCGACACTTCGCTCATTTCACCTTCTACCATCATGATGTTTTCATAAGTAGCGGCAACCATGATATCCATATCAGCTTGTTCAAGCTGATCGAAAGTCGGGTTGATAACGAATTTACCATCGATACGCGCAACACGTACTTCTGAAATTGGTCCGTTGAAAGGAATATCTGAAACAGCCAGTGCTGCGGAAGCAGCCAATCCGGCCAATGCATCAGGCATATCTACACCGTCTGCTGAGAAAAGGATGATGTTTACGTAAACTTCTGCGTGATAGTTATCGGGGAATAAAGGACGGAGAGCACGGTCTACTAAACGGCAAGTAAGGATTTCATAATCAGATGCTCTTCCTTCTCTTTTTGTAAAACCACCAGGAAAGCGGCCGAATGCTGCGAATTTTTCTTTATACTCTACCTGAAGCGGCATGAAATCTGTTCCGGGAACTGCATCTTTAGCGGCACAAACAGTAGCTAACAACATGGTGTTTCCCATGCGAAGCATCACAGAACCATCTGCCTGTTTTGCCAGCTTTCCCGTTTCGAGTGTGATGGTTCTGCCATCTCCCAACTCGATCGTCTTAACAATTGGGTTAATCATAAAAATTGTTTTATCTAATATCTTTCTTTCAAAATTCCCGCAAAGATATACATTTATTGCACTAATATCGTGAAAATGAGATAAAAAGTTAGCAGGAATTTGATTTTTTTCAATTTTGGAACGAAGAACGCGGCAAAATGCTTTGACTAATCTTGAAAAGAAGTATATTTGCAGCTTGAAAAATAACACGAATATTATGAAAAAAGTAACGTTAGTAGCTCTTGTGGCTCTTGTGGCTCTTGCTTTAAGTTCTTGTAATTCTGACCCTAAATTTAATGTAAAAGGAGATGTTTCGGGAGCAGATGGAAAAATGCTTTATCTGGAAGCTTCCGGACTTGAAGGAATTGTGCCTTTGGATTCTATAAAATTGAAAGGAGACGGTTCATTCAGTTTTAAACAATTGCGTCCCGAATCTCCTGAGTTTTATCGTTTACGGGTTGAAGATAAAGTAATTAATTTCTCGGTTGACTCAACAGAAACTGTTAGCATTCAAGCACCTTATACAGATTTCTCTACTGCTTATACAGTGGAAGGATCGGAGAACTCTGCAAAAATTAAAGAGCTGACTCTGAAACAGGTTCGTCTGCAAAAAGATGTAGATGCGTTGGTAAAGGCTGCACAGGCTCATCAATTGGGTAACGATGTTTTTGAAGACAGCTTGGCCGTACTACTGAAAAATTATAAAGATGA
>OITC01000965.1_pt1 | contig 4476 bp, 8 predicted proteins | sample 1586771 | NCBI WGS metagenome assembly OITC01 (sample SAMN02674968, study PRJEB24791) | human gut metagenome, SKBSTL038 | isolation source: stool | host: Homo sapiens | place: USA | reverse complement strand
TTTCGGAAAGGTTGCATAGGACTCGTTCAAATCCCCGAATAAGGAGCATTGGGCTGTTTTCAATGATGATGTATTTAGGTCTAACTTCCCGTATAACTCGATACATTTCAGTCCATAAGCCGCTTCTTTCACCGACAATTCCGACACCTTTTCCAGCAACGCTGATGTCCTGGCAAGGGAATCCACCGCTGATGATGTCAACAAATGTTGGATTTGAATACGTTTTAATATCTCTGTTGATTTCATGCTCTTCTCCAAAATTCTTTTTAATTATACTTGTTTGATAGTCTTCATACTCACAGCTCCATAAAGTTCTTATACCCGAGAAAGCTGCACCGAGACCGAAACCCTCTATGCCACTAAATAGAGAACCGTGCGTTAGTTCACTTTGCTTCATTTCTAAATTGGATTTGAATTTAATAGGCGATTGAATCATAGAACTGCCGATTACGCAAATACTCCTTTACCACATCCGATGAAGTGGCACGATCACCGATACGATCATGGATGTACTGGTACTTCTCAAAACTCATACCTGAGAGGATATCATCATTCATCTCTACGTTGCCGGCATAGATGCAACCGGCAACCGTAACTATGCTTATGATGACCGTAAACAGGTGCTTGGAAAGACTATTCATGTTCTTCATCGGTTCGTTTATTTTTAAGAATAGAATCAATATCACTTATTTTATAGCGACGCTTCCCGCCTATCTCAACAGGACATAAGTATCCCTTTTTGTTCCAACTCCATAAAGTACTACGATTAACACAAAGCATCTTTGCGGTTTCATTGACGGTTAAATACTCTTCATCCGACTTCATATTAGAGGCCAAAACCTCTTTGATCGTCTGTTTTATAATATGATCCGCAAACTCTTTCAAATCAGTAGATTTTATTGTTACACTTAAATTTGAATCACTACTCAGTATTTCTTTAATGCTCATTTGTTACCTCCTTTCCTCGCTGATTACCATTCAAAATGTAGTCATAAAGCCTCTGAGCATCTTCTATCCGGAGATACACCTGATCTTTGCGGGTCTGCTCTATGCAGTATTTACGAAGTTCTATATCACTAAAAGATGAAGGCGGTGTAATGGTACCATTAAACGTGGCGCTTTCGGGGCTGAGGCCGGATTTAGATGCGTTCTCTGAATCGGGGCTAAGATCTTTCTTCAATTCGTCGACATACTCCACTAACAGATCCCTTAAACTGTTATAGGTCTCATATATATCATTCCGACTTTCTTTTGCGGATTCGTCGATTAAGTTCCTTATATTGCAACATTGCCAAATGACAGCCACTCCAAGTACCAGCACGAGTGCGGCGATTAATGTTAAAAAGATAATTGTTCCTGTAGTCATTGTTAGTTCTCCTTATTGTTTAATTATCTATTATTTATCACGTTTCACAAATAAACTATCACCATCTGTTCGTGTAGAGAAGTTCATTCCTTCATCATATGCTAGATTTGAACATGTAGGTCTTACTGAATTTCTTTTGGAGCGAGCAAATTTTAATTCTTCGCCCACTTTCATGTTTTTTAATAGGGCTTTCAATTCCCCTCTTTTACGTTTGTTAGTTTCCATTTTAGCGTAGAATTATGCGCCCAAAGGGGCGCGGGTTATACTTATACTATATTTAATCTCTTGCCTCTCATTGCATTGAGTTCTGCCGCCATCTTGTTAGCCGCCTCTTCTGTTGCCTCTAAAGATGCCATGCTATTATCATAGCCATCTATTATCATATAATAGCCTCTTGACTTCTTTACGTAGAATTCATTTGGCTTGTGATTCTTCTTGTAACTTGTTGCTTTCATAATTCTATCTTTTAAATTTGTTATTTATTTGTTGATTGATTAACTTTGATGCGACAAAGATAATTGACTATATTCTACTATGCAAATATTTAGTAGATTATACTCTATTAATTAACCTTTATTAGTAGACAATAGTATGACCATAAAAGAAAAAATTCAAAAATACATTGATTATAAAGGAATTAGTGTATATAGATTAGAGGCAGACGCCGGACTATCTAAGGGCTATTGGGGTAAAACGAAAAGTATATCTGCTGACATAGCAATGAAAATTAGTAGAATATACGGAGATATGTCTACTGAGTGGCTTTTACGAGATGAAGGCGAAACGCTCAAGAAAAACACTATTGGGGTTAACATTAATCAAGGTGATGGCAATATCATTGGACAAGGTAACCATAATAACATTAAAACAGGTAATGTGGTTAATGTTGCCTTACCTGATGCCGAAACACAAAAAATAATAAAACCAGATGGAGAAATAGAGGTAATAACAACCGAGTCAAACACTCCTATGCTTGACACTCTAAAAAGGGAAAATGAGAGTTTAAAAGCTGAAGTTATGTACCTAAAAAACACCATAACAACAAAAAATGATCTAATAGACTCTTTAAGAGAAACTATAGACATACTCAAAAATAGATAACAGATTTATATTACAAACCAAAAACCAATCAACATGAAAAAGTTATTTCTATTACTACCCTTTTTAGCATTGGGGGCTTGCTCTCCGAAATACTCTGAACATATTTATGTTGCTGACTATAGTAAATATGTACAATCCGGATTCCGTATTTACCCAATAGGAACTGACATAAAAGAAAAAAGCTATGTACCTGTAGCGGATTTACAACTTGTTTTTTATGCTGGAAGAAAATCAAAGGAAGCAATAAAATCTGGGCTTTCTCCCGCCAAACAATATGATGGAAGCTCTATATATACTCCTACTGAAGAATACGTGATAGGAAAAGCTGTACGGGAAGCCCAGAAACACAATGCCAACGGAATAGTTAATTATCAAATGATTGCAGTTCGTTCGGCTAAAGGAGATATCATTAGATGCGAAGTGCAAGGAACGGCCGTAAAAATTGAATAAATAAACTAATTTCATAATTATAATATTCTATTGTCATGGGGATAATTACAAATATTATCATTAACCTAACTACACTACAAATGAAAATACACAAGAACCCTTAAAAAATATTTTTAACCCGCGGTAATGTAATATGGCTCAATTACAATCCCGCATAAACAATCAAAAACTATGAATAAAAATCTGAAGAACAAACTGTATGTGATAATCTTCACATCACTACTGTTCTACTCCTGTGGAGAAAATAATGTAATTGCTTCTTTTGATCACTCAACTAAAGCGGAGAGTTTTAAAGACATTTCTTATAAAATCCCCGTCTCGGATGCTGTCTTCACAGTCCTCGATGTGATTAACTCTACAAAAGGAAGTACCCGGAATGCTTCTTCGGCGGAAATCGAAAACATCGAGGTTGTAAAAACGACACCAGCAATAACCCGTTCATTGAAAGCAAATTCATTAAGCAGCGATACATTGCTATACATTATCAATTTTAAAGATGGAGGCTTTGGAGTAGCAGCGGCAGATAGCAGAACCGCACCTATTTATGCATACTCAGATAAAGGACACTTTAACTTAAAAGACACATGCCAGGTTCTTGCTTTAAAGATGTTCATAAAAAGTGCTATACACACTATTTTATATGATATCAATAATCAAGGAAATAATCCGAGATTCGCTGAAACCCCCGAAACCAGAAATGAATTACTAGAACAAGTAGGTCCTTTCATGGATATAGAGTGGTCACAAAACAACCCTTATAATAAAGAATGTGTCATTGGCACAGAATATGCCAAAGCCGGATGTGTAGCCATTGCAACAGCACAGATATGTGCATATAATAAATATCCAAACACATTCGAAGGATATAATTATGATTGGAATACCATTTATAAAATCAAAAGTAGTTCAGACCAATACAAGTACCCCGATGCAACGAATCAATTAGCGCATTTTATTAGAAGAGTGGGATTAAATGTAGGTATGAAATATGGAGTGAAAGAAAGCGGTGCTAAAAGTGAAAAAATCCCAGGTCTATTAAGAAAAATGGGCTATACATGTAGTGATTTAATTAGCTATAGCGACAAAGGACTAGTCGAGTCTTTAAAAGCCGGGCACCCAGTATATCAATGTGGATTTGATAAAGAAAGCGACTATTTCATCTTTCAAACACATTCAGATGGCCATGCATGGGTAGTGGATGGCTATCGATATGAAATGTTAAACATTAGAATATGCAGACCAAGAAGAGGCGAGATGGACTGTGACTCTGAAAAGAGACGTTTTCTATTTGTACGCAACAACTATGGATGGGGAGGGTTATATAATGGATGGTACCAGCCATTTGTTACAATGCCTGATACTAACGGAAAGAGAATCCCAACTTTCGCATTTAAACCTAGAATGATAACCAATATACACCGATGAAAAAAATATATATATTATTATTGTCACTTTTGACCCTTTGTTCATGCGAAGAGCAAAAAATAACAGGAGCTTTATTTTCAAAAAGCTTCCTACAAGGATTTATTGATATTAAAGAAATTGTATCCGGAAACATA
>OITC01000929.1_pt1 | contig 4599 bp, 3 predicted proteins | sample 1586771 | NCBI WGS metagenome assembly OITC01 (sample SAMN02674968, study PRJEB24791) | human gut metagenome, SKBSTL038 | isolation source: stool | host: Homo sapiens | place: USA | reverse complement strand
GGCTTCCAAGAACGAGGTATTCACCTCTTATATCGGTATGGGTTGGTACGACACGGTTTGCCCGGCCCCGATCCAACGTAACGTATTCGAGAACCCGGTTTGGTACACCTCCTATACGCCGTATCAGGCGGAAGTATCCCAAGGACGCTTGGAGGCGTTGCTGAACTTCCAGACTGTTATCTGCGAACTGACCGGATTGCCCTTGGCGAACTGCTCGCTACTCGACGAGGCGACAGCGGCAGCCGAGGCGGTTACCATGTTTCATGGTTCACGCAGCCGTGCGCAGGTGAAAGCGGAAGCCAATACGGTATTCGTTGACGAGAACGTGTTCGCCTCTACGCTGGCCGTCATCCACACCCGCATGATCCCGCAGGGCATCCAGGTGGAAGTGGGCGATTATAAGAAATTCGAGTTCACGCCGGACGTGTTCGCCGCCATCGTACAGTTCCCGAACGCGGATGGTTCGATCGAGGACTATAAGGAATTCGTAGCCCGTGCGGGCGCCGCCGGAGCCAAGGTAGGCGTAGCCGCCGACTTGATGAGCTTGGTATTGTTGACTCCTCCGGGAGAATGGGGAGCGGATGTCGTATTCGGTAGCAGCCAGCGCTTCGGTATCCCGATGTTCTACGGGGGTCCTTCCGCCGCTTTCTTCGCTACGAAGGACGATTATAAACGTACGATCCCGGGACGTATCATCGGTATCTCCAAGGACGCTTACGGCCATCCGGCTTATCGCTTGGCTTTGCAGACCCGCGAGCAACATATCAAACGTGAGAAGGCAACGTCCAATATCTGTACGGCTCAGGCGTTGTTGGCTACCATGGCCGGATTCTACGCCGTATATCATGGAGCGGAGGGGTTGCGTAACATCGCCGGACGGATTCATTCCACGGCCGGATTCTTGGCCAAGGAGTTGGAGAAACTGGGATATACGCAATTAAACAAGGATTATTTCGATACCTTGAAGATACAGCTTCCCGCGCACGTGTCGGTGAACGCGCTGCGTGAGATCGCCTTGGAGTGCAAGGTGAACTTGCGTTATTTCGAGGACGGACAAGTGGGTGTCAGCATAGACGAGACGACATTGCCTACGGACATAGGCGTATTATTATACATCTTCGCCGGCGCCGCAGGTAAAGACTATATGCTGGACGAGTCTATCCCCGCCCAGACTTATTTCGACGCTAAATTCGCCCGTACCTCCGATTTCTTGCAGCAAGACGTATTCAAGAAATATCATACGGAGACCGAGTTGATGCGTTACATCACCCGTTTGGGACGAAAGGATGTTTCCTTGGCCCAATCCATGATCTCGCTGGGATCTTGCACGATGAAGCTAAACCCGGCTTCTACGATGTTGCCGCTTAGCCGTGCGGAATTCATGAATATCCACCCGTACGCTCCGGAGGAGCAAGTGGAAGGCTATACGGAGCTGATCGAGAACCTGTCTTCTTACTTATGCACGATCACGGGCTTCAAGGGCTGTACGTTGCAACCGAACTCCGGCGCCGCTGGCGAGTACACGGGTCTTCGTGTGATCCGTGCTTATCAGGAAAGCATCGGCCAAGGCCATCGTGATATCGTTTTGCTTCCGGCTTCCGCCCACGGAACCAACCCGGCCAGCGCTATCCAATGCGGGTATAAGACCGTAACCGTTAAATGCGACGAGAATGGTAATATCGATCTGGAAGATTTCCGTGCGAAAGCCGAGGAGAACAAGGAGCGTTTGGCTGCCAGCATGATTACCTATCCGTCTACGCATGGTATCTTCGAGGTGGACATCAAGGAGATGTGCGACATCGTTCACGCTTGCGGAGGACAGCTTTATATGGATGGCGCCAACATGAACGCGCAGGTTGGATTGACAAATCCGGGTACGATCGGCGCCGATGTATGTCACTTGAACCTGCATAAGACCTTCTCTTCTCCTCACGGAGGTGGTGGTCCCGGCGTAGGCCCGATCTGCGTGGCCGAGCATCTGGTTCCGTTCTTGCCGCAGCATCCGGTGCTTTGGGGCAGCGACTTGAATACGGTATCCGCGGCTCCTTATGGTAGCGCCGGTATCCTGCCGATCACGTACGCTTACATCCGCTTGCTGGGTACGGAAGGTCTTGAGACAGTGACGAAGACGGCCATCTTGAACGCCAATTACTTGGCCGCTAAGTTCAAGGATACGTACGGTATCGTCTATACCGGAGCGACAGGCCGTGTAGGTCATGAGTTGATCTTGGAATGCCGCACGGTAAAAGAGCGTTCGGGCATCGACGAGGGCGATATCGCCAAGCGTTTGATGGACTTCGGCTACCACGCTCCTACCCTATCTTTCCCGGTACACGGCACCTTGATGGTAGAGCCGACCGAGAGCGAGAGCAAGGCCGAGCTGGATCGTTTCGTAGAGGTAATGGAATGTATCTGGAACGAGATCAAGGAGGTGGAGGAAGGCAAGGCTTCGAAGGAGGACAACGTCTTGAAGAACGCCCCGCATCCGGAATACGAGGTGACCGCCGACGAGTGGAAACACGCGTATCCCCGCACGAAGGCCGCCTTCCCGCTGGAATGGTTGCACGACAGCAAGTTCTGGATTAACGTAGCCCGTGTAGATAACGCTTATGGCGATCGTAACTTGATCCCGACTTTATGCGCTTGCGAGATATGAAGAAGCTCTTTATCGCTTTGGCGGCCGTCGCTCTGACGGCTTGCGTCAAGGCGCCCGAGAAAACAGTCAAGGTCTACGCATGGCAAGGCGAAGGCGGGAATACCACCGAGCAAACCTTACAAGCGGACTTTAGTAAATGGCATGCCCACGGTGTAGACGGGATGTGCTACAACGCCGGCCACGACACGGAGAAAATCCAGCGTGCCGCCAAAGCGGCCCATGCCAATGGCATGGAATTTCACGCGTGGATTCCCGCCATGCTGCAACATGGACTGGACTCCACCCTCTACGCCGTAAACCGGAAAGGCGAGTCGGCCTATTCCGTACAGGCCTATGTCCCTTATTACAAATGCCTGTGCCCGAACCAAGAAGGTACGGCGGAGTTCTTGCTGGATCTATATGGCAAGGTAGCCGATATCCCGGAGGTGGATTATATCCATCTGGATTATATCCGTTACGTGGATGTCATCCTGGCCCGCGGACTTTGGGAAAAATACGGCTTGGTGATGGACGAGGAATATCCTACGGCGGACTATTGCTACTGTGACAAATGCGTGGCCGATTTCAAGGCTGCTACCGGTATCGACATCAAATCCGTAGAGGATCCTTCCAAATGCGCGGAATGGGCGCAGTTTCGTTGCGACCTGATCACGAAATTGGTAAATCGCATCGCCGACGAGGTTCACGGCAAAGGCAAAAAAGTGAGCGCCGCCGTATTCCCGGGGCCGGACTCTCACGCCAAGTGGATGGTTCGCCAAGAATGGAATAAATGGAATATCGACGCTTTCTTCCCGATGAATTATAACGATTTCTATCTGGAGGACGCTTCTTGGCTGGCTCCGATCGTGAAAGAGGAAGTAGCCGCCGTGCAAGGCAAGAAGCCGGTTTATAGCGGTCTGTTCATCTGCGAGGATTGGCAGAACAAGGCGAATATCAAGGACCCGGAAGGCCATGGACTGATCCCGTCCGAGATCGAGGAGGCCGTAAGAGGCTCCATGGAGAACGGAGCGGCCGGCGTGGCGTTGTTTACGCCGGGCAACATGACGGATGAGCATTGGAAAGCTTTCGATAAGGCGATCCACCAACCGTATACCGTAAAGCCCTAATTCGTAATTACTATACGATAAAACAAAGACGAGGAGGCGCAGCTCTTCATTTTCTCGCCTGCGCCTCCTCTTTGACTTATCCATCTAATCTATCTTACTAATAAATAATATCATGACAACTAAGAAACAAGAGAAAATCAAATTCAGTAAAGCATTCTGGGTAGCGAACACCGTCGAGTTGTTCGAGCGAGCCGCTTATTATGGCGTATTTATCGTTATAACCCTTTATCTTAGCCGCATCTTAGGCTTTAACGACATTCAGGCCGCCAGCATCGCCGGTATCTTTTCCGCTTGTCTGTATCTGCTGCCCACATTCGCCGGAGCGTTGGCCGATAAGATCGGTTTCCGCAACTCGATGCTACTGGCTTTCACTTTGTTAACTTGTGGCTATCTAGGACTGGCTGTTTACCCTACTTGGCTTCAATCCGCCGGACTTGTTGAATACAGCACCATATAATACATTTGGCACAACAGTAGAACCAATTTTTAAATTATTATTTTCTTGGCTTTCAACATCAAAATTAATATTACCAGCAAATGTTACATCTGGATTATGGTTAATCACAACAACCGTACCTGGTTGTGGAATCATGACAGGACCATTTGGCGCTGCAAAAGCAGCTGTTGCCATAGAGGCACCAAGTGCTGTTAAGACTAATGCGCGTTTTAATACATTACATTTCATTATTATTCTCCTAAATTTGGATAATTCTCTAATCGATGTTATTGAACTATATTTCTAAGGTAACCTCTGGCAAGCGCGATAGGATTTCGCTGGCTAGACTGCGCGTATCCGGTGTACACCGCACCATGCAGTGCCCCGACTTGTCTAGGCTA
>OITC01000926.1_pt1 | contig 4613 bp, 9 predicted proteins | sample 1586771 | NCBI WGS metagenome assembly OITC01 (sample SAMN02674968, study PRJEB24791) | human gut metagenome, SKBSTL038 | isolation source: stool | host: Homo sapiens | place: USA | reverse complement strand
CAAAAATAATAAATTATCCTTGACGTTGTTTATACTTAGGATTTTTCTTGTTAATTACGTATAAGCGACCCTTTCTTCTTACTATCTTGCACTCAGGTGTACGCTTCTTTAAAGATGCTCTTACTTTCATATCGTGTTTAATTTTATTTGTATCTAAAAGCAATTCTACCTTTCGATAGATCATACGGAGACATTTCTACTCTTACCTTATCCCCCGGAAGGATCTTAATGTAATGCATACGCATCTTTCCTGAGATATGAGCGGTAATTTCATGTCCGTTCTCCAATTCTACACGAAACATCGCATTTGACAATGCTTCTACAATTACTCCATCTTTCTCTATTGCTGATTGTTTAGCCATATAAATCCAATTAAATTGCGTTTTCTCCTAGAACTTCCTCTAAAAACTTAAATGAAGATAAGATCTGGGGACCATCCGGACGTATAGCGATACAATGCTCGAAATGAGCAGAAGGCTTTCTGTCCTTTGTGCGAACCGTCCATCCGTCCTTCTCAAATGCAACGTTCTTGCTTCCCATGTTGATCATCGGCTCGATGCAGATACACATTCCGTTACGCAATAACGGTCCGCATCCACGTCTGCCATAATTAGGCACTTCCGGTTCCTCATGCATTTTCCGGCCTATACCATGTCCCACCAGCTCTCTTACGACAGAGTAACCTTGAGACTCGCAATAAGTCTGAACCGCATTACTAATATCACCTAAACGGTGACCTTCAACAGCACATTGGATACCTAAATAAAGTGAATCCTTCGTCGCTTTCAACAATTTCTTCACCTCCGGCGCAACCTCACCCACACAGAAAGTATAAGCGGAGTCACCGACAAAACCATTCAATATCGTCCCACAATCTACAGAGATCACGTCACCCTCTTTCAAGATCATCTTAGAAGAAGGAATACCATGTACCACCTGCTCATTCACTGAGGCACATATTGAATTTGGGAAACCACCATATCCCAAAAAAGCCGGAACAGCGCCATTATCTCTAATGAACTCTTCCGCAATCTTATCAAGTTGAAGTGTGGAGACTCCGGGAGCAATATGCTTAGCGATCTCGCCAAGTGTCTTACCTACCAGTTGATTAGCCTCACGCATCAACTCAATCTCTTCATCTGTCTTTAAATAGATCATTCTATTAATAAGCGGCAACAGAGCCTGTACGGCCTTTAATTCTTCCAGACTTCAACAAACCGTCATAATGACGCATTAGCAAATGACTTTCAACTTGCTGCAATGTATCCAACACCACACCAACCAAAATCAACAAAGATGTACCACCAAAGAATTGGGAGAACTCCATACTTACACCGGCAATTCTAGCGAAAGCGGGCATGATAGCAACCAACGCAAGGAAAAAAGCACCCGGCAAAGTAATACGGTCCATAATGGTATCCAGATAGTCTTTGGTATTCTTACCCGGTTTCACACCCGGAATAAAACCATTGTTTCTCTTCAAATCATCTGACATCTGGGTCGGATTGATCGTAATAGCCGTATAGAAATACGTAAACAGGATAATCAACACCGCAAACACGAAGTTGTACCAAAATCCCGTATTATCCATGAAAGCAGCCCAAAAACCGCTCTGCTCTCCCGTACTAGAGAAACCTACAATTGAGATAGGAATAAACATGATCGCCTGAGCGAAGATGATAGGCATTACGTTAGCGGCATTCACCTTCAGAGGGATATACTGACGCGCGCCACCATATTGTTTATTACCGATAATTCTTTTCGCATATTGCACGGGGACCTTACGAGTACCTTGTACCAATAAGATCGCACCAGCGATAACAAGCAAAAGGAACAACATCTCAAATAAGAACATAACCAGACCACCGGTTTTCTCACTTGTTCTAGAAACGAATTCTTGGAACAAAGAGTGCGGCAGACGGGCTATAATACCAACTAAAATGATAAATGAAATACCATTTCCAACACCTTTATCTGTAATTCTTTCACCTAGCCATAAGATAAACATACTTCCCGCAGCCAAGATGATCGTAGATGAGATCGTGAACCAAATACCACCCGGTAAAGCAGCGCCGGCAGCCTTAAGCTGAACGCTTAAATTCACCAAGTAAGTAGGACCTTGGAATAACAAGATCGCTATCGTCAAGTAACGAGTCCACTGATTGATTTTTCTACGGCCACTCTCACCCTCTCTCTGCAATTTTTGGAAAGAAGGAACTGCGATGGCTAACAACTGCATAACAATTGAAGCGGAGATATATGGCATGATTCCCAACGCAAAAATAGATGCGTTAGAAAAGGCTCCACCTGAGAACATATCCAACAGTGCAAGCAATCCGCCTCTTGTCTGCTCCTGTAAAGCGGTTAACGCTTTGGGATCGATACCCGGAAGCACTACATACGTACCAAAACGGTATATAGCCACCAATAAAAGAGTGGTGAGGATCCGATTTCTCAGATCCTCAATCTTCCAGATATTCTTGATTGTTTCAACAGCTCTCATGACTTAGAGTTTAACGACTGTTCCACCTGCGGCTTGGATAGCTGCCTCTGCGCTCTTAGAGAAAGCGTGAGCCTCAACCTCTAACTTAGCGGTCAAGCTACCGTTACCAAGAATTTTAACCACTTGAGAAGAAGAGATGAAACCAGCCTCCATCAATTCATTAATACCAATCTTAGTCAATTGCTTAGCCTCTGCCATTTGTTGCAAAGTATCGATATTAATAGCTTTATATTCTACACGGTTAATATTCTTGAAACCGAATTTAGGCAAACGTCTTTGAATAGGCATCTGACCACCTTCGAAACCAATCTTGTTCTTGTAGCCAGATCTAGACTTGGCACCTTTATGACCTCTTGTTGAAGTTCCGCCTAATCCTGAACCCGGACCACGTCCGATTCTTTTTCTGGTCTTGGTAGATCCTTCAGCCGGTTTTAAATTTGATAAATTCATATCGTATAATTTATTTTTTCAACCAATTATTACTTTTCTACAGAAACCAAATGTTTCACTTTCTCAACCATACCTAAGATCGCCGGATTAGCTTCATGCTCTACAATCTGGTTCATCTTTCTCAGCCCTAGTGCGTCAAGCGTTCTCTTTTGGTCTTTCGGGCATTTAATTCTACTTTTAACTTGCTTTACTTTAATAGTCGCCATAAACTTATCCCCCCCTAATTAACCTCTAAATACTTTTTCAACAGCAACACCTCTGTTCTGAGCAACATCGAACGGGCTTCTCAACTCACCTAGCGCAGCGATAGTAGCTTTCACCAAGTTATGAGGGTTGGAAGAACCTTTAGATTTTGCCAAAACGTCTGTAATACCTACGCTCTCCAATACGGCACGCATAGCACCACCAGCCTTAACACCGGTACCGTGAGATGCCGGTCTAATCAGCACTTGAGCACCACCGAATTTAGCTAATTGTTCGTGAGGGATCGTACCTTTGTGTACCGGAACCTTGATCAAGTTCTTCTTAGCAGCTTCTACACCTTTAGCGATAGCTGTCGTTACCTCACCGGCTTTACCTAATCCCCAGCCAACGATACCATCCTCGTTTCCTACTACAACGATAGCAGCAAAACTGAATGTACGTCCACCTTTTGTAACCTTAGTTACACGGTTGATTGCAACCAGTCTGTCCTTCAACTCTAAGTCGTTGGTCGATTTAACTCTATTATTTGCCATCTTCATTAAAATTTAAGGCCGCCGTTACGTGCAGCATCTGCTAATTCTTTAATTCTCCCGTGATACAGGTAACCATTACGGTCGAAAACCACTGTCTGAACGCCAGCTTCCTGAGCGCCTTTAGCGATTAATTCACCAACCTTAGCAGCGATCTCCTTTTTCGGAGCCTTAACATCTAATTTCAAAGATGAAGCAGCGGCTAAAGTCTTGCCTGTAGTATCATCTATCACCTGTGCGTAGATTTGCTTGTTGCTTCTAAACACAGTCAGGCGCGGACGCTCAGTAGTTCCTGAGATTTTGCCGCGTACGCCTGCTTTTATTTTTAATCTTCTTTCTAGCTTCGTTGTCATGATAATTTCAGTTTACGTAGATTACTTACCTGCTGACTTACCAGACTTTCTGCGAATCTCTTCACCCACGAACTTAATACCCTTACCTTTATACGGTTCAGGCATTCTGAATGAACGGATCTTCGCACAAATCTGACCTAATAATTGTTTGTCAGCCGATTCAAGGATAATAAGAGGGTTCTTATTTCTCTCAGACTTCGTCTCAACTTTCACTTCCTTCGGCAACTGCAAATAGATATTGTGAGTATAACCTAAAGAAAGATCCAATAACTGACCTGTATTTGAAACACGGTAACCAACACCTACTAACTCAAGCTCCTTCTTATATCCCTCTGAGCAGCCAACAACCATGTTGTTGATCAAAGAACGATACAAACCGTGTAACGCACGATGATTCTTATCATCAGTAGGTCTTGTTAAATGGATAACTCCGTCTTCCAAAGTAACGTTAATATCAGGATTCACTTCCTGTACAAGTTCACCTTTAGGGCCTTTAACTGTTACTACATTATCCTTAATTGTAACTGTAACACCAGCCGGTACATGAATTGGTAATTTTCCTATTCAGATCGG
>OITC01000680.1_pt1 | contig 6062 bp, 3 predicted proteins | sample 1586771 | NCBI WGS metagenome assembly OITC01 (sample SAMN02674968, study PRJEB24791) | human gut metagenome, SKBSTL038 | isolation source: stool | host: Homo sapiens | place: USA | reverse complement strand
GGATATGGGAAACGGTTACAGTGCAGTTTACGGGCAGCTCAAAGATGTGCCGCTTGCAATTGGGGATTTTGTGGCACAGGGACAGACTGTAGGATATTTAAGTGAACCGACAAAATACTATAGCGTAGAAGGTCCAAATCTTTATTTCGAGGTGACAAAAGACGGAGAAGCGAAAGATCCGGCAGTATATATGGAATAACAGTCAGGGGGTGCGAAAAATAAAATGTTTCGTATCCCTTTTTATTTTCCATAACGATGCTTGATTTGGAGCACAAAAGAGGAGTAAAATAGAGGACATTGATAAGAGGTGACAAAATGAACTATACATATATCTTAAAATGCAAAGATGATTCTCTGTATACCGGATGGACCAATGATCTGAAAAAGCGGATTACAAGCCACAATGCCGGGAAGGGAGCCAAGTATACAAAAGCCAGAAGACCGGTGGAACTGGTCTACTATGAAGAATTTCAGACAAGAGAAGAGGCAATGAAAAGAGAATATGCCATCAAACAGCTGTCCAGAAAAGAAAAAGAGGCACTGATCAAGACCAGGCCTCTTTAAAGGTTCTATATTAAGATAGGAAAATCTTAGCCAAAGTATCTCTTTAACAGACCTTCGAAAGCTTTTCCGTGACGAGCTTCGTCTCTTGCCATCTTTCTTCTTATAATTGGCAGAAGCTCTAAAGGTCAAATTTTCACTTCCTCCTGAAACAGCTAAATAATGACTTTGACCCAGATTACTCTTATTCAACAATTTGTCATACCAATCCACCCGATGACCAAAATCTACATCTCTTTCATGCGCAAGAAACTCATCTACAGAAAGTACTTTTGGTTGATTAGCTACCATATCATGATCGATATAGCCATCATAAGATATAGAAACTTTTCCAGCCTTTCCCTTTTTTGTTTGCACCAAAATAACTCCATTCGCCGCACGTGAACCATAAATCGCTGCAGCCGAACCATCTTTCAATATTGTAATTGATTCAATATCTTGGTTAGCGACACTTCTTAAATCTGCACCCGGCATTCCGTCTATAATAACCAATGGCGAATTCCCTGCCTCTATGGAAGAAGCACCTCGCATCTGGATATTAGGAGAAGAGTTAGGATCTGCCGCTGCCGCATTCGAGACATTAACGCCTGATACTTTTCCATCGATCATTGACAACGGACTTGTAAATGCTCCTTGTAAAAAGTCTTTACTAGAAACAGCGGTTACAGCAGAAGTCAACTCTTTTTTGTCAACTGAGCCATAACCAACAACAACAACCTCATCTAATTTTTGTGTATCCTCTTTCATAATGACCTGAAGTACATTTTTATTTTTCACGGCTTCTTCATGAAGAGAAAATCCAATATAAGAAATCTGGAGCACCGCATCGGAAGACACTACAATAGAGAAATGACCATTCAAATCAGACATAGTTCCATTTGCTTTACCCTTCTCTACAATATTTGCACCAATAATAGGCTCCCCCGCCTCATCAACAACAGTACCTGTTACTGTCTTTTCATCTTGATCAGACTTACTGCCTTTTACTGATAGAATCACATCTTTTCCTACTATTTTATATCGTATATTCGAATTCTTAAATATATGATCTAATGTAGTGAACACGTCTTTATCCTTTATATCAACAGATATTACTTGATTGATATCAACTAATTTACTATTATAAAAGAAGTGAAAATCGGTTTGACTTTCAATCAGTTCCAAAACTTCTTTTATAGATTGATCTGTCGCTTTAAAAGAAAGTGAGGTGCTTTGAGCATTTGTTGTCATAGCAAATGACATACTAATTGATAAACATACAAGAAATAAGGTCAACTTCATAATTCTTGATATTTTAGATACCAACCTGACAAACGCTGATTTATCTCCATCAAGTTGGAAATATAAATTATTCATCATATTTTTGTAATTGATTTAAGATTAAAAAATAAATTTCTTAGTCGGTTTAAAGACCTCTATCAAATTGTTTCATATGGGAAGATGCTGGTAACATTTTCCCGTATGTTTTTTAGATAGATCAAGTCTACATTCTTGTTCTTTTATTCCATAGGCCATATTATTTAATTATTATACATTTTTCTTTATTTTCCTTTCCAAAGTATAACCCGAGTACGGTTAGTACCTTTGCTATCATCTGTCTTCATATCTTCTATACGATAATCAATATTTGAAGATATTCTCAAATAGTCTAGTGTCTGAGATAGCAGCCTATTATCTAAAATACCGGTTAAACAATAGCTTTTAATCTCCGCATCCTGAATCACAAATTCAACATTATAGTAATATGACAATTTTTTCAAAGCCTCAGGTAAAGGCGTATCCTTGAACATCAGTTTGCCATCCATCCATGCGGTTTCATAGATCGTATTTATTTTCATCACAGAAATTTCTTCTTTATCCAAGTTGCAAATCGCTTTTTCGGATGGTAGTAACGTCCTATGACTCACATTCCCTGATTTATTCTTCACCTCGAGATTTACGGAGCCCGTCACTAAAGTAGTCGAAATTATATTCTCATCCCCATAAGCTTGTATATTAAACTCCGTGCCTAAAACTCTAACCCTATGCTGATCTCCTGAAGTACTGACAATAAAAGGTTGTTTTTCGTTGTGAGTGACTTTAAAATAGGCTTCTCCTGATAAACATACTTTTCTTTCTTTTTGGTCATAAGACATCGGATAGGATAAAACACTACCCGAATTTAGATAAACAACAGTACCATCCGGTAAATTAAAGCGTGTACGGACTCCCGCATTTGCCTGAAGTGTTATAATTTGAGGATCTCCAAATTCAGAATCAACCTTTCTATGGGAAAATAAGGTTGATAGCCCAATGATAGCAATTATACAAGCCGCAGCAGCAGAGAACCTCTTCAGCCAATATAAACGGGTCCGTTTTGCTAATCGTTGTTCCAGCTTTTCGTAGGCAATCAATGGATTTCGGCTAGCGATCCGTTCCATCGCATTGTTCGCATAATATATACGGGCGGTCTGTAATAAGATCCTCTTATTATTTTCATCCGCTTCCAGCCAAGCTTCAATATAAGATTTTTCCTCATTGGAAGCTGTGTCCTTTATATACCGTAAAAGCATCATACCTTCCGGCTCTTGGATACTAATATGTCTATTTTCAGTTTTCATTCTTATCTGTTTCTATAACTAAGACAATCCTGAACGAACACACCCTTAACTAAAAAGCATTTTTTTACGGAAGACTTTAGACTTACCTACTTTTCCATAGGATATATACTTCATCAGTAAAGTAAGTAGTACTTCATCGGTAAAGTAAGTATATCTTGTGATAAGGATGTCCTAAAAGTGATATTTCGATGTGGTTACCCTAATTTTAACCTTGAATATCCAAGATAAAATATATCTTTGCTTACAGAAAAGAAAGGATGAAGAAGGTGCTATGGATGATTCTACTTTAATTGAACAAATACAATTAGGAAGTAAAGACGCTTTTAAACAGATGTTTATCAAATTTTATTCGCCACTATGCGAATATGCTTCCCAATATGTTTCTGATGAGGATGCCGAAGAACTTATTCAGGAGCTAATGTTATTTATATGGGAAAACCGAAATTCCTTATTTGTAGAGATATCCTTGAAATCCTATCTTTTTATGGCTGTTAAGCATCGTTGCCTCAATGCGATCAAAAGGCAATTGTATCATGAGCGAGTACATAGCCTGATTTATGATAAGATTAAAGATCAATTTGAGAATCCTGATACCTATTTCGTAAACGAGCTTACAGAGAATATCACGAAAGCAATCGAAGAATTGCCTGAGAATTACCGGGAGACATTTAAACTTAGCCGATTCGGAGAACAATCTAATCTCCAAATCGCAGAGGCCTTAGGGGTTTCTATAAAAACCGTGGAATACCGGATTACACAATCCTTGAAAATATTGCGAGTTAAGTTGAAGGACTATTTACCTTTTATAATGTTCTTGTTCTAAGAATACTCTCCATAAATCCAAAGGCCTGCACGATTGTTAATAATATCAAATCCATAAAAGTTATATTAAACTATTTTGAATGAACCATGTCTATCTTTTCGTAATTGTAAACAATGTAATCCATATAGTTATGAAATCGGGAAAGTGCCTTTTGATGTTGTTGATGATCCTTTTTTCACCGATGGCTTTCGCACAGCAAAGCGGTGTTAATGTTACCGGATCTGTCGTTGAGCAAGGTAGTGATACCCCCATCGAGCAAGCAACGGTACGATTGCTGAACGTAAAAGACAGTGCCATGGTACGAGGTGTGGTGAGCGCCCGTAATGGTAGTTTTACCTTGAAAAACGTAAAGAAAGGAAGTTATTTACTACACATCACATTCATCGGATACGATCCATTGTACCAACCCTTGCAAATCACCGGAAAGAAAAACCCCGTAAACGTAGGTAAACTTGAATTAAGCGACGGAGCGATCGAGTTGGGAGAAGCCGTAGTTATAGGTAAGGCACCCGAGGTTACCGTTCGCAACGACACTGTGGAATACAATGCGGATTCTTATAAAGTAACCGAAGGCTCCGTTTTGGAGGATTTATTGAAAAAGATGCCCGGTGTGGAGGTAGATAGCGAAGGCAAGATCACCGTCAATGGAAAAGAGGTGAAAAAGGTAATGGTGGACGGAAAGGAGTTCTTCTCCGATGACCCGAAAGTGGCCTCCAAGAATCTTCCAGCCAAGATGATCGATAAATTACAGGTACTTGATAAGAAAAGCGATATGGCCCAAATGACCGGCTTCGACGATGGAGAGGAAGAGACCGTCATCAACCTAACCGTGAAACCCGGCATGAAGCAAGGTTGGTTTGGCAACGCATATGGTGGATACGGAAGTAAAGATCGGTATGAAGGCAACGCCATGGTCAATCGTTTCGTGAATAATGACCAGATCACGTTCATGGGGGGAGCGAATAACACGAATAATATGGGCTTTTCCGATCTAGCCTCAACAATGTTCTCCGGTATGGGAGGCGGTGGAGGCCGACGAGGAGGTTTCGGAGCGGGTAGCGGTATCACCTCTTCCGGAAACGCAGGTTTGAACTTCAGCAAGGAATTCAAGCCGGATAAACTAACTCTTGGGGGAAATACTCGTTATTCCCATTCCGACAATGATGCTCGCAGCAAGAGTGATCGGCAGAATATCCTTCCCGGAGATAGTTCCTCCTATGATAATAGCGAGGCGATGAGCCGTACGAAGAGCGATAACTTTGGCGTAGACTTTCGCTTGGAATGGAAACCGGATACGATGACTCAACTTATCTTCCGCCCGAGTTTCAGCTTCAGCCACAGCATGAACGACAATTTCAGTGATGCTACCACCTTGGATAACGAACGGGATACGGTCAATACCAACAAATCCAGTAATTACTCGGAAAGTAACGGGTACAACCTAAATGCCAGCATCGATTTCAGCCGTAAGCTGAATAACAAAGGACGTGTGTTCAGCGCCACCCTTTCTGGAGGCAATAGCGATTCGTACAGTGACGGCATGAACCGTTCCGACATCGTTTATTTCAACCAGACTGATGCCTTGAAGAATAGCATTATCGACCAGCGCTCACGTTACGACAACAAAGGTTTCAATTACCGGGCCTACGTATCGTGGGTAGAACCGATCGGGCATAATAATTTCATCCAAGCCACTTATAGCATCAGCCAACGGAAACAAGAAGCCTTGAAGAATGTTTACAACCAAGACGCTGATGGTATATATAATGTATTAGATTCCGCCTACAGCCAAAGCTATCGCAATAACTTTATCAGCCAGCGGGCCAGCTTGAGCTTCAAGTCTCAACGGGCAAAGTTCAACTACACGATCGGCTTGAATCTGGACCCATCCTATTCCAGCAGCGAGAATTTCGTTGGCGACACGACCTTATCCAAGATAACCCGTAAGGTGGTCAACCTCTCCCCGATGGCTCAATTCAACTATATGTTCGATAAGCGTACGAATCTTCGTATCATGTATAATGGCCGTACCAGCCAACCGAGCATGACTCAATTACAACCGGTAGCGGATATCTCGG
>OITC01000678.1_pt1 | contig 6065 bp, 9 predicted proteins | sample 1586771 | NCBI WGS metagenome assembly OITC01 (sample SAMN02674968, study PRJEB24791) | human gut metagenome, SKBSTL038 | isolation source: stool | host: Homo sapiens | place: USA | reverse complement strand
CAAAATTTTGAAAGCTTGACCACGGGAACGAGGATGAATGCGTTTTAATGTAGGGCCTTGATCAACGAAGATCTCGGATACGTAAAGATTGTCAACATTCATATCGAAATTATGTTCAGCGTTTGCGATTGCAGAACGCATAACTTTTTCTACTACATCAGCGCCAACTTTCGGAGTGAACTTCAAGATGGCAAATGCCTCGCCGATGTTTTTACCGCGCACTAAATCAGCAACGATACGGATTTTACGAGGCGCGATTCGGATATGTCTAGCGATTGCTTTTGCTTCCATTAATTATTCCTCCTATTTTTTGCCTGTAGATTTTTCGTCCTTACCGTGACCTTTGAAAGTACGTGTAGGAGCGAATTCACCTAATTTATGACCTACCATATCTTCTGTAATAAATACAGGTACATGTTTGCGACCATCATGCACAGCAATTGTGTGGCCTACAAAACTAGGGATAATAGTAGAGGCACGGGACCAGGTTTTTACAACTTTCTTTTCGTTAGTTTCGTTTAAAGCATCAACTTTCTTAAGCAAATGATCTGCTACGAAAGGGCCTTTTTTAATAGATCTGGACACTATTTTATCTCCTTTCCTTTATCCTATTTTGTACGACGTTTAATGATCAAGCTGTTAGAAGCTTTTTTCTTGTCGCGAGTTTTAACACCATGTGCTGGTTTGCCCCAAGGTGTAACAGGATGTTTACGACCAACAGGAGATTTACCTTCACCACCACCATGTGGATGGTCACAAGGGTTCATTACAACACCACGGTTACCAGGACGAACGCCCATCCAACGATGACGACCAGCTTTACCAATTACTAGGTTGCTGTGTTCAGCGTTGCCTACAACACCTACAGTTGCACGGCATTCTTGACGTACGCGGCGCATTTCGCCAGATGGTAAACGAAGAATAGCATAGCCATTATCTTTACCCATCAATTGAGCAGATGTACCAGCGGAACGAACGATTTGACCGCCTTTACCGATTTTTAATTCGATGTTGTGGATTTGAGTACCGTCTGGGATATTAGCCAATGGTAAGCAGTTACCAGGTTTAATATCGGATTCAGGACCAGAGAATACAACGTCACCAACTTTTAAGCCGTTAGGAGCTAAAATATAACGTTTTTCACCATCAGCGTAGTTAAGTAAAGCGATACGAGAAGAACGGTTAGGATCATACTCGATTGTTGCTACTTTAGCTGGAATATTATCTTTAGTACGTTTGAAGTCAATGATACGGTATTGACGTTTATGACCGCCACCTTGGTGACGAACTGTCATTTTACCAGTATTATTACGACCACCTTTTTGGGAAATCTTAGCTAACAAAGATTTTTCTGGTTTGCTTGCTGTGATTTCGTCGAAGGCGGATACTGTCATAAACCGGCGACCAGCGGAGTACGGTTTAAATGATTTAATTGCCATTAGTGGGCCTCCTTACAACTAGACTCTTAGACACCTTCAAATAATGTAATGGATTCGCCAGCTTTTAAAGTTACGATAGCTTTTTTGTAATCGCTACGTTTACCTTGTGTACGACCCATGCGTTTAGTTTTGCCTAATACGCGAATAGTAGCTACTTTTTCTACTTTTACATTGAAGATTTTTTCAACAGCTTGACGGATTTGCACTTTATTTGCAGTCAAAGGCACGCGGAACGTGTATTTGTTTTCTTCCATAAGCTTTGTGGATTTTTCGGTAATAACCGGACGGATTAGTACATCATGTAATTGCATTATCCAAGTACCTCCTCAATTTTTGCGACAGCGCCTTTAGTAATGAAGAGCTTATCGTAATGAAGAAGATCGAAAATGTTCATACCTTCGCAAGCCAATGCTTTAACACCTTGGATGTTGCGAGCGGAACGTTCAACATTTACATCACCTTCAGTGATGAACAATACTTTTGCATCGCCAACATTGAAGCTATTGATAATATTCAATACTTCTTTTGTTTTAGGAGCTGCTAATGTGATTTCTTCCAAAACGTATAATTCGCTATTATTTACCTTATCGCTAAGAGCAGATTTAACTGCTAAACGTCTAGCCTTACGAGGCATAGCTTTGTAATAGCTGCGAGGTTGTGGACCAAATGTAGTACCGCCACCAATCCAGATTGGGGAACGGCTGGAACCGGAACGTGCACGACCAGTACCTTTTTGTTTCCAAGGTTTACGGCCACCGCCACGAACCATACCTCTAGTTTTTGTTGCATGTGTGCCGAGACGTTCGTTAGACAATTGACGAACTACGGCTTGATGCATAACGGCTTCGTTTACTTCAACGCCGAATACTGCATCGTTTAACTGTATTTCACCGACTTTAACGCCGGATTGATTATATGTTGCTACTGTAGGCATTACATAATCCTCCTTTCGACAAATGATTATTTAACAGGTTTAACCGTGTTGCGAACCATAACCAAGCTACCTTTAGCGCCTGGGATACCACCTTTAACCAATAAAAGGTTACGTTCAGCATCAACTTTCACAACGGATAAGCGTTGTACGGTAACTCTGTAACCACCCATTTGTCCAGGGAGTTTTTTACCTTTGTATACCTTACCGCCGCCACCGGAGATCATAGGACCGATGGAACCAGGTTCACGGTGAGATTTGGAGCCATGAGTTTCAGGACCACGAGAGAAATTATGGCGTTTAATTGTGCCAGCAAAACCCTTACCTTTACCTGTACCTACTACGTCCACCAATTCACCTTCTGCGAAGATATCAGCTGCCAGAGTTTGGCCTACTGTGTAGTCAGCTGCACTGTCAACGCGAACTTCGCGAAGATATTTAACTGGAGCTACGCCAGCTTTGTCGAACTGACCTTTTACAGGTTTTGTTAAATGTTTTTCTTTAATGGAACCATAACCAATTTGTACTGCTTCATAACCGTCTGTTTCAACAGTCTTAACGCGCACTACAACGCTTGGGGTAGTTTCCACTACTGTTACAGGAACTAATTGGCCTTCAGCTGTGAAGACTTGTGTCATTCCTAATTTTTTACCCAAAATAGCTTTAGACATTATCGCACCTCCTTATAGTTTTATTTCAATAGATACACCAGCTGGTAAATCTAAACGAGTGATAGCATCTACTGTTTTCGAATTTGGTTCAAGAATATCAATCAAGCGTTTATGTGTACGCATTTCGAATTGTTCACGGGAATCTTTGTTAACGTGTACGGAACGAAGAATCGTGAAGATATTCTTTTCTGTTGGCAATGGAATCGGACCAGATACCATAGCGCCATTTCTTTTTGCAGTGTCTACGATCTTAGCAGCGCTTTGATCGAGAGCTTTGTGGTCGTATGCCTTAAGGCGAATACGGATTTTTTGCTGTTTAGCCATTATTAATAATTCCTCCTGTCGTCCATTTCGTGAATGAACTGCTCCATAGAAATTCTCCTCCGCAGAGGCAACCTTCTACTTCATAGTTTAAAAACACAACACGAGAGCGGCAGAACATGCCGCTCTTACATGTCGTGGATATTGTGCCCAACGCATCACTACGATGAGCATAAAAGGTTAAATTAACCTTCGATTTCAGTTACAACGCCAGCGCCTACTGTATGGCCACCTTCGCGGATCGCGAAGCGAAGACCTTCTTCGATAGCGATTGGAGTAATCAATTCGATATTCATTGTTACGTTATCGCCAGGCATACACATTTCTACACCTTCAGGAAGGTTTACAACACCTGTTACGTCTGTTGTACGGAAGTAGAATTGTGGACGGTAGTTGGAGAAGAATGGAGTATGACGGCCACCTTCTTCTTTAGTCAATACGTATACTTCTGCTTTGAATTTTGTGTGTGGGTTGATGGAACCTGGTTTAGCCAATACTTGACCACGTTCGATATCTTTACGGTCAACACCACGAAGCAATGCACCAACGTTGTCACCTGCTACTGCAGAGTCCAAAGTTTTGCGGAACATTTCAAGACCAGTTACAACGTATTGTTCAGCTTTGTCTTTCAAGCCTACAACTTCTACTGTGTCGCCTACATTTACTTGACCACGTTCAACACGGCCAGTTGCTACTGTACCACGACCAGTGATTGTGAATACGTCTTCCACAGGCATCAAGAAAGGTTTGTCAGTATCACGAACTGGTGTTGGGATGTAGGAATCTACAGCTGCCATCAATTCGTCGATTTTAGCTACATATTGAGCGTCGCCTTCCAAAGCTTTCAAAGCGGAACCTACAACGATAGGTACTTCGTCGCCAGGGAATTCGTAGGAGGAAAGAAGTTCACGAACTTCCATTTCTACCAATTCGATCAATTCTTCATCGTCAACCATGTCAGCTTTGTTCAAGAATACTACGATTGCAGGAACACCAACTTGGCGAGCCAACAAGATGTGTTCGCGAGTTTGAGGCATAGGGCCGTCAGCTGCGGAACATACCAAGATAGCGCCGTCCATTTGAGCCGCACCAGTGATCATGTTTTTAACATAGTCAGCATGGCCTGGGCAGTCAACGTGTGCATAGTGACGGTTTTCAGTTTCGTATTCAACGTGTGCAGTGTTGATTGTGATACCACGTTCACGTTCTTCTGGAGCTTTATCGATCATGCTGTAATCTTGGAAATCAGCTTGGCCTTTTTCAGCCAATACTTTAGTGATTGCAGCAGTCAAAGTAGTTTTACCATGGTCAACGTGACCGATAGTACCAATGTTAACATGCGGTTTCGTACGTTCAAATTTTTCTTTTGCCATTAGGATTATATCCTCCTTCACAAAAACAAAATACTTTTATAGTATTACTATAATATAATAACCTAATTTAATCAACGGAATATACATTCCTACAGATTATTATACCATAATACACAAATGTCAATAAACAAAAAATTACATCCTATTTCGAGGGATGTAATTAGTTATAATTATATTTTTATAGTAGATACAAAAAAATCCCCACCAATGTGAGGTTTAATGGTGGCGGCACACGGATTTGAACCGCGGACACACCGGGTATGAACCGATTGCTCTAGCCAACTGAGCTATGCCGCCATATATGGAGCTAGTGACCGGGATTGAACCGGTGACCTTATCCTTACCAAGGATACGCTCTGCCGACTGAGCTACACCAGCACAATGAACGTTCACTTCACTGTGAAATTATGGTTGCGGGGACAGGACTTGAACCTGCGACCTTCGGGTTATGAGCCCGACGAGCTACCAACTGCTCCACCCCGCTATAAATGGTGGAGGGAGAAGGATTCGAACCTTCGAAGTCGAAGACGGCAGATTTACAGTCTGCTCCCTTTGGCCGCTCGGGAATCCCTCCAAAATAAAATGGAGCTGGCGATAGGAATTGAACCCACAACCTGCTGATTACAAGTCAGCTGCTCTACCTATTGAGCTACGCCAGCATCATTACGACAAGATGTATTGTATCATCTGCCACACTAAGTGTCAAGAACTTTTTAAAACTTTTTTGAAAGTTTTGTCGTTCTTCGCGGTCTCCCTTAGTGCTATATCAATATATCATGAAAGTTTTTCTGACGCAAGTATTTTTTTAGAATTTTTCCAACTTCATTTTTGCCTCATAGGAACTCACATCTAAACTCACATATATAAATAGATTATTGCTAGAATAGCAACTATAATTCGATAATATCCAAACGACGCCAACGAGGATCTATTTAAATACCATAAAAAGGCTTTTACAGTTATATACCCCACTATATATGATACGATGGTGCCAATGGCGAACATAATAATATCATTTAGTTCCAATAGATGTATGACACGCACTAGATCATACACACAGACGATAATCATAACAGGCACAGCCATGATAAACGAAAAATCAGCTGCGGCCCTCCGTGTACAGCCGATAAGCATCCCCCCTGCAATGGTTGCGCCAGAGCGCGAAAATCCAGGCCATAGACAAAGCATTTGATATAGACCAATTTGAAAGCATTGATATATAGTCAAATTATTTACAGAATCCACCAATCGCCCAGATACTGTTCTTTTTTCCGCATAAATCATAAATATAGCACCTATAATATATTATAGGTGCTATATTTATGATTTA
>OITC01000635.1_pt1 | contig 6428 bp, 5 predicted proteins | sample 1586771 | NCBI WGS metagenome assembly OITC01 (sample SAMN02674968, study PRJEB24791) | human gut metagenome, SKBSTL038 | isolation source: stool | host: Homo sapiens | place: USA | reverse complement strand
AAATCAAAAAAGACAAAGATTTTTAGTTCTCAAAAAGCAATAGCGACTTTAATTGAAGACAAAATAATCCAAAATTATATCTGGGAGAAACTATTCAAACGTGAATTGTTTACAGAACTCCGTTTTCCGGTAGGATGGAGTTTTGAAGACATAGCTTTATGTTATAAAATATTTCATAAAGCCCGGAAAATCGTTTTATTGCAGACTCCTAAATACCATTATCGAACCCGACCGGGCAGCATTACAAACAGCGCACGTAATCCACTCAAAGAGTTTCAATATTTGCAAGCGTTACATGAGCAATTTCAGTTTGCTGCCGAAAATAACATAAAAGTAAGGAAGCCCAAAAAGTTGGTTCAAAAAACGTTTCATTTTATTAATCACATTATTATTTTGCCGCCTTCTTCGTTAAAGAAGAAGTATATCAATGATGCTTTCGAAATAGCACATACTTATGATTATTTAAGGAATTGGGAAATAGGAGTTGCAGCCACCCTAAGACGCTTTTTCGTATATAATTATTTTAATGCGTATGCCTCAGTAATTATCACCTACAGAAAATATATTCCGGCAAGAACGGTAAAATCGACAACAGAATTCTTCTTTGTAAGACGAGTGGCAACCTCTTTGGCTACGGCTATGAGATCAATTCTTTATATCTAAACAATAAGAGCAATATAAAAGTCCTTTATTTCAAAATAAGTATTACATTTGTATCATCCTCACCTTGGAAGAAGCTGTAACATAAAGCTTTTTCCGGTTTTAAATAATAACTGAACTAAGATGAAAACAACTCTTATTATCTCTACTTACAATCGACCGGAGGCTTTGTCCGTATGCCTGGACAGTGTTCTTTTTCCATCCGGGAGCTAACTCGCATCCTTGTATGCCGTTGATGGCTAATAAATTGCTAGGATCGTTCTCCATATAGATATCGTAGTTCTTGATCGCTTCCGGATAACGTCCGGTCTTCTGTAACATCTGTCCCATGCGTAGGTAGACGGTACTATCGGGGTAATCATAGCGGATGGCGTTCATATAGGCACTAGTCGCTTTCGCCGTATTGTTGATCAACCGGTTACATTCGGCCATACGGTAAGCGATATAGCCGCGCAAATCCCTTTTCTTCGGGGATGTTTTCGTGTAAACTTTACGATAAATGGCGGCTGCCTCATAGTATTCCCCGATACGCTGCTTCTCCTCGGCATCGCTCAACTTCGCCGATTTGCAGGAATACAAGGAAGATACGATAAGCAAAAATAAAACATATATAGTAAAATGTGCTTTCATTCAATCTGGAATATATTCGTGCAAATATAACGAATTGTATGGGATCTTATTGTATGTCTGTTACAATAACAAGGAACTATCCCCATAACTCAGAAACCTGAAATCGTGCTCTAAGGCATACTCATAGATGGATTTCCAGTTTCCTTTTACGAAAGCGGAGATCAGCAAGAGCAAGGTGCTTTTGGGCTGGTGGAAGTTGGTGACGATTCCTTTTACGATCTTGAACTCATAGCCCGGGGCGATGATGATTTGTGTAGCCGTTACCAGCGTATCCGCATCATGCTTATCCAGATAATCGAGGATGTTTTGAAGGGAACGCTCCGCTGTCAGCCGGTTGTTATTCATGTCGTAAGGCATCCATTGTTTTACGACGAGATCTTCGGAAGTCGCTTCGGGGTTATTATCTAGGATCACGCCCATGTAATAGAGACTTTCCAAGGTCCGTACGGAAGTCGTTCCTACGGCGATGATATTTCCAAGGTTGCTTTTGATACGTTCGATGGAACTGCGGCGGACGGAGATAAATTCCGTGTGCATCTCGTGCCCTTCGATCGTGTCGCTTTTTACCGGTTTAAAGGTACCCGCTCCGACATGCAAGGTGACTTCTTCCCGCCCGATGCCCCGAGCATCTATATCGGCAAGTACTTCCGAAGTGAAATGAAGTCCGGCGGTCGGTGCGGCGACGGAGCCTTTTATCTTAGAATAAACCGTTTGATAGGTCTGTAGGTCGCTCTTCTCTGTTTCTCTGTGTAAATAAGGAGGAATCGGCAAGACCCCGGCGGCATCCAAGATATCGGCGAATGTATAAGTCTCGTTATCCCATGTGAATTCGATCAAATGTGTGTCACCATGAGACTTTTTCTTATCCGCTGTCAGCACGACCGGTTGATCCTTAATGAAGATCGTTTTGGATAAAGTGCCTTCTTTCCATTTCTTAAGGTTGCCAACCAAGCAAGTCCAGCTACAGCGTCGGGTCTCTTGAAAAATCAAGGCGTAATCATGAGGCTCGATGGGCTCTAAGCAGAAAATCTCGATGCGTGCGCCGGTCTCTTTCTGGAAAAGTAGGCGGGCTTGTATGACCCGGGTATTATTGAATACCATCAAGCTGTTTTGGGGAAGATAATCCGTGATATGCTTAAAGATACTTTCGCTTATTTCCCCGTTACGGTAGAGTAAAAGTTTGGACTCATCCCTTTTAGGCAATGGAAACTTCGCGATTCGTTCGTCCGGTAACGAATAGTTATAATCTTCGATACGTATTTCTTGTGTCTTCATTACTTCTTCTGTCCTGTTAAAAAAACATCCGTTTGTACGGATTCCGAGTGCAAAAGTAGTAAATAGGTTTCGGATTCGCGGATTATTCCCTAATTTTGTGCGCATAATATAATAAGGTATAGAATATGAGTATTCAAATAGGTGATAAAGTTCGCTTCCTGAATAGTGTGGGAGGTGGAGTCGTACGTGGATTCCGTGGAAAGGACCAAGTGTTGGTTGAGGATGAGGATGGGTTTGAGGTTCCTGCCTTGATCAAGGAATGTGTCGTGGTTGGGGGCAATGATATGCAAGTGCATAGCTCGAATCGCCCGAAAGTACAGGCTCCGGTAGAGACTCCTTCCCCAAAGAAGCCTGAACCCAAAGAGGAAAAGGTCGAGGAGACACCGGAGGGAGAGCGTCTGAATGTGTATCTGGCTTATCTCCCGGTCGATCCGAAGGCGTTTCAGCAATGTGGCTATGAGACGTATTTCGTGAATGATAGCAATTACTATTTGTTCTTCAATTATATGAACCGAACGAATAATAGCTGGACAAGTCGTTATAACGGGATTATTGAGCCGAATACGAAAATATTCCTAGAGGAGTTCGGTAAGCCGGAGTTGAATGATCTGGAAAGGATCTGCGTGCAACTGATCGCTTTCAAGAAGGATAAACCCTATTCGTTGAAAAACGCCGTATCTGTAGAGTTGCGCTTGGATACGGTTAAGTTCTACAAGCTTCACTGCTTTATGGAGAATGATTTCTTTGAGGAGGATGCCTTGATTTATCCGATTATCCGCAATGACTTGCCCGAGAGAGAACTATTGGTCTCTGCGGCGGAGTTGAAGGAAGCTATGCAGCAAAAGGTTCGTGAGGAACGTAGGGTTCCCCGGCAAATCGTGAAAAAGAAGCCGACGAATAGCGCTATCCTTGAGATCGATTTGCATATAACCGAATTGTTGGATAATACGAATGGATTGAGCAATGCGGATATGCTGACGTACCAGTTGGGAAAATTCCGTGAGGTGATGGATCAGTACGCTCTTAATAACGGACAGAAGATTGTCTTTATCCATGGAAAAGGCGATGGCGTACTGCGTAAGGCGATCGAGAAGGATTTGAAGACCCGTTATAAGCAACATTATTTTCAAGATGCTTCTTTCCGCGAATATGGCTTTGGTGCGACGATGGTAACGATTAAGGCTGATACCTCGAAACATGGCCATTGAGATAGAACGGAAATTCTTGGTCTCCGGTGATTTCTTACCGGAGGCTGTTAGCTCCACCCGTATCGTGCAGGGATATATTTGCTCACAGCCCGGACGTACGGTTCGTATTCGTATCCGGGGAGAGGAGGGATTCCTAACGATCAAAGGCGCTTCGGATGAGAAAGGCTTGAGCCGTTATGAGTTCGAACAAAAGATTCCTCTGGTGGATGCCGAGCGGTTGTTGGAACTTTGCGAGCCGGGTGCGATCGACAAGGTTCGTTATCTGGTTCCCAGAGGCAGCCATACGTGGGAAGTCGATGTTTTCCACGGAGCGAATGAAGGGTTGATCCTTGCGGAGATCGAGTTATCGTCTGAGGACGAGCCTTTTGAGAAACCGGCTTGGCTTGGTAAGGAGGTAAGTGGAGATCGCCGTTATTATAATTCAATGTTGACAAAACATCCTTTTAATAGTTCAAATACATGAAGAAACTCTTTTTATCTGTAGCGGCCGCTATATTGGCGTTTCCGGTCTTGGCCGATGAGGGCATGTGGCTGCTCCCTTTATTGAAGCAACAAAAGTTTGCGGAGATGCAGGCCCTTGGTCTGCGATTAAGCGATCAGGAAGTGTATAGCGCCGAGGCTCCTTCCTTGAAAGACGCCGTGGTTCGTTTTGGCGGTGGTTGTACGGGCGAGATGATCTCTCCGGACGGGTTGGTGCTGACGAATCATCATTGTGGTTATAGTAGCATCCAACGGCATAGTACCTTGGAACATGATTATCTGACGGACGGCTTTTGGGCGATGTCTCGTGATAAGGAGCTTCCGAATCCGGGATTGACGGTTACTTTTATCGATAAGATCGACGACGTGACGGATTATGTGAGGACGGAACTGAAAAAGATCACGGATCCGAACAGCATGGAATTCTTGTCCGCTAAGTACTTGAATGGCCTCGCTAAAGCGAAAGTAGGTGAGAAGTTCTTACAGGATAACCCCGGTACGGAAGTCGAGATCAAGGCTTTTTATGGAGGTAATAAGTACTATATGTTTACCAAGAAAATCTATTCGGATGTCCGTTTAGTCGGTGCTCCCCCTTCCTCTATCGGTAAGTTCGGTGCGGATACGGATAACTGGATGTGGCCTCGTCATACCGGAGACTTCTCTCTTTTCCGTGTGTATGCCGATGCAAACGGAAATCCGGCACCTTATTCGGAAACCAATGTCCCGCTTCGTCCGAAGCGTTGGTTAAAGCTTTCTATAAAAGGTGTGGAGGAGAACGATTATGCCATGATCATGGGTTTCCCCGGTCGTACCAATAAATACTATACCTCATGGGAGGTAGCCGAACGTCGGGATATAGATAATGCGGTACGTATTAATATCCGTAATCTCCGTCAAGAGGCGATGCTGGAAGAAATGTTGAAAGATCCGCAAGTCCGGATTCAATACGCTAGTAAGTATGCGGGTTCTACGAACGCTTATAAGAATGCGATCGGTAGTAACTGGGCGATCAACAAACGTAATTTTGAGCAGGTGAAAAACGATGTGCAGAATCGTTTGATCGCTTGGTCGAAGAAGATGTGTGAGCCTTCTTATCCAGAAGCGCTTCTGACATTGGAGCAGATCGTTAATGATCGTAAGGATTTGCGTTTCCGTAGTTGGATGTTGGATGAGGCATTGAGCCGTGGTATCGAGTTCTCCAAAGTTCCGACCGATATCGAGACTGTTTGTGAGGCTTTGGAGGGGAAAGATCGTTCCGAGCAGCAAAAACAGGTTACTCAATTGGAGAGGGCTTTCCACCGTTTCGCAGATAAGGATTATGCGCCGATGGTTGATAAGAAGATAGCGAAAGTCATGCTAAAGGAATATAGGCGTTTGGTCGTTCCGAAGTCGCAGCCGGCTTATTTTTCCGTAATCGATAGCAAGTTTAAGGGGGATGTGGATAAATTCGTAGATTATCTGTTTGATAAATCGATCTATGGTAGCGAGAAGAACTTTAATGCGTTCAAGGAGCACCCGTCTGTCAAAACTTTGAGAGAAGATCCGATGATTCTGTTCGCGCAATCCGTAAAGGATGAGAAAAGGGCGTTAGATAAGGCCTTGGCTGATTTTGATGCCGGATATGCGATCGCCCATCGTGCGTATGTGAAAGGACTTTTAGCGATGTATGGAGACTTAGCTAGTTTTCCGGATGCGAACTCTACGCTTCGTCTGACTTATGGGCAGGTGAAAGGTTACAGTCCTCGTGATTGCGATTATTATGGTCATCAAACCACTTTAGACGGCGTCATGGAGAAGGAGGATTCTACGAATTGGGAATTTGTGGTTTCTGCTCGTTTGAAGGAATTATATCAAGCAGGAGACTTTGGCCCTTATAAGATGCCTAACGGTAAAATGCCGGTTGCCTTCTGTGCTACGACCCATACAACGGGAGGGAACTCCGGTAGTCCGGTATTGAATGGACAAGGAGAGTTAATCGGTATCAATTTCGACCGTAACTGGGAAGGAGTAGGAGGGGATATCCAATATCTGCCCGATTATCAACGCAGTATTATCGTAGATATCCGTTATGTCCTATTCGTAATCGATAAATATGCCGGAGCCGGTTATTTATTGAACGAGATGGAATTCTCAAGATAGAGAAGTAAGTTAACTTACTTCTCTATAAATACAAAA
>OITC01000599.1_pt1 | contig 6835 bp, 9 predicted proteins | sample 1586771 | NCBI WGS metagenome assembly OITC01 (sample SAMN02674968, study PRJEB24791) | human gut metagenome, SKBSTL038 | isolation source: stool | host: Homo sapiens | place: USA | reverse complement strand
GCCGCAGTTCGTGGATAAGCCCCAGCCGGGTGCCGGTGTTGTAGAGCATCATCAGCATGAGTTTCTCATGGTTAAAGTTCATGGGCATCCTTCGCTTTCCGGCAGACGGTGAGATTGCGCTCCGGGGCATCGCACTTTTCCCGGCGCATATCAATCCCGGCCTTATATTCCTCGGGAACGCTGTTATTCAAGAACAGCGGCAGATACAAAAGCGGGCAGAGGGGGGAAAAGCCCGCCTCATAGGCAAGACGGCAGTAGTGGGCCGCCAGCTCCATATCAATATCCGGCTCACCGCTCCATGCGGCGGTCAGATAGGCCAAGGGTCGTTTCATCTGCCATTTGCAAACCTCCTTTTCATGGCATGAAAAAAAGCCAGTTAGTAAACTGGCCGGGTGGAAGTAACCTCCCTTCGTGGTTTTATATATGAAAACGCCGCCCGTTGTCCTGTTGGGCGGCGTTGCTCTCGTCATTTTGAATTTTTAGAATAAATCCCTCTTGCCGACTGCCAGCAAACCGTTGATATATCTGCGTTTTCTGAAATCCTATAATTACACTCGGACCAAATAAAAATGATCCGACATGAAGTACGATGCAAGAGCCTGCCATTTCAAGATGGATGCCGGCCGCGTGGAACTGCTCCGCTGCGTGACGATCACTGTGCTGGAATAGGATGCACCCGGACAAAATTTGCCCGCTGCCGTGTTTTTGACATCCTTTTTATGATCCCGTTCATGACACCGCCCTACATGGCCTCCATGGGCTGGATCTTATTTATGCAGAAAAAGGGGCTTTTGCAGCAGCTGGTCCCAGCAGCCGCCGGATGCGCAAGATCTTTCTGCCGCTGCTCTCCGGCAGCTATGCCATCGGTGCGCTGCTGGTATTTGTGAAAACACTGTCTGAATATGGCACCCCTTCTACGCTGGGCAGGCGCATCGGGTTTGAGGTGTTTACCACCGCGCCCACCTCATAGCCCCGTATCTGGTCGCCCTCCTGATTGTTGGCGGTCAGGAAAATCACGATGGTGTCCGGGTGCTGGGGCTTTATCAGCTTGCACAGCTCAAAACCGTTGCCGTCCGGCAGGTTGATGTCCAGCAGCACCAAATCCAATTCCCGCTGGCGGATAGCGTCGGCTGCGGTTCTGGCATTTAGGGCAAATGCCAGCGCCTGCGCCAAACTTCGCAACAAGATAATTGACACCGGTTTCTTTATCTACTACCACATAAAACCCCTTTACACTACCAGCGGTTTCCGTAATTTCAAATTTCTTATTTTCCATATAGATACCTCCTAACCATTCAAGAAGATCAAAGTTCTTGCTTTGCAAAAATACGATAACTGATTTGATACATCACATAGCACCACGCTAATGCCAGAAGCGGAGAGCAACAGAGAAGAATAAACACAAGCGGATCGGTCAGCTCAACTCCTAATGTGGTGAGAAGCTGGTATATTCCAAAACAAATCCCTGCCGGAATAAGGAAAGACACCACTAACAGGACACGGCCTCTTTCTGCTCCAAACTTAAATACAAGGGGAATCGACATACTACCAAAGATTAAAGCGATTACCCATGAAATCAAATCCAAAAATAAAAGTTCTCCAATCCCTACAAGGTCAAGCGTGATTTTATTTGTGATAAGGCCGCCGATAGAACCAACAACCAGTCCAAAAAGACTGCCAACAGCGCAGAAAATAGCCAGTACAATAAATTTTCCGCCCACTAATTCTTTCTTGGAAACTGGCATAATCATGGCATATCGTGTCCACTTTGAATTATCGTCAAAAGAGAAAGTTGTTACAATCATCATGCTGCACAGGATGGCGCACTCGAAGATATAGCCTTCAACACCAGAAAACGGGATAAAAGCGGCTGCAAAGGCCACAAGGATAAACAGCATGGATTTTGCATTATGGCCGATATTGAATAAATCTTTTAGAACAAGGCTTTTCATTTTGCTTGCTCTCCTTTCACATACAACAGCAGAATATCATCAATGGTGGCATCATCCACTACGGCATTTTTATATTTTTTTCTGACCTTTTCCTTGTCCGCCACCAGCACATTCCATTGATAGTCGTCCTTACGGTAGGTCAAAACTTCTTCTTTGTCGAGCTGGTCGAACAAGACAGCACCGCAACGGACAATACCATAACGGTAACGAAGTTCATCTTTTGTTTTGCAAAAAAGAACTTTGCCCTGATGAATAAAAGTAATATAGTCTGCTACTTTTTCCAGATCCGTTGTGATATGCGAGGACATCAAAATAGAATGGTTTTCATCTTGAACAAAGTCAAGAAATACATCAAGAATATCATCCCGCATCACAGGATCGAGGCCACTTGTCGCTTCATCCAAAATCAGCAGTTTAGGCTTATGGGAAAGGGCAACGGCAATGCACAGCTTCATTTTCATTCCCTTGGACAAAGATTTAATCTCTTTATCCGTAGGAAGCTGAAAGCGTTTCAGATAGTCTTGAAACAAATGCTCGTCCCATTGTTTGTAGGCAGCACCAGCAATTTTTCCCACTTTGGCCGGTGTAAGAGTTTCATAGAAATTGATACCGTCAAAGACAACGCCAATGTCCTCTTTGAGCTGTTTAGAGGACGACAATTCTTGCCCCCAAAAAGTGACAGTACCATCGTCCTTACGGATCAGGTCAAGAATGGCATTGATGGTTGTGCTTTTTCCAGCTCCATTTTCGCCAATCAATCCCATGATCGTTCCTTTTGGCACCGAAAAAGAAACATGGTCTAACTTAAAATCCGTGTACTGCTTTGTCAAGTTATCGACTTGCAAAATTGCATCCATAGTTAATCCTCCTCCTGATAAAACATCGTTAGCAATTCAACCAGCTTTTCTAACGATATTCCACTTGTCCGCCCAATATCAGCAGCTTCTTGCAAATGTTCTTCGGCCAATCTCTGCTGTTCTTCCTGATAAAAGTCTTTGTTTTGAGCCGATACAAAACTTCCTCGTCCTACCGTAGTTTCAATAAAACCGTCCCTTTGCAAATCTTCGTATGCTTTTTGAACGGTAATGACACTCACATGAATGGACTTTGCCAACGCCCGCATAGAGGGAATCGGATCGCCAGTTTTCAGTTCACCACTCATAATCATAGCCTTTATCTGTGAAGTTATCTGCTCATAAATTGGCTTGCTCGTGTTGCTGCTTATGATGATTTCCACAACGCCCCTCCTTTGTGTTATAATGTACTTATAGTACAAGTACATTATAACCTTGCATGTTTAATTTGTCAATATGTCGGCCGCGGAAATGAAATACTACCTAACAGCAAATTTCATTACATTCTCATAATCCAACCCAAAATGTACAATGATATAGGGTGATATGAGAATGAACCAAGATGAAAGAAGGTTTGACTTTCATGGGCTCGGGGCGGCTCTCAAACGAGCCAGAGAGGAAAAGTGATTTTGGCAAAGCTACTGCTTGAAAAACCAGATGTATTGCTATTAGATGAGCCGACAAATTTTCTTGATAAAGATCATGTTTCTTCACTCAAAGATAGCTTTACAAAATACACCTCTAAGGCTACTACAATAGGTAGGGCGCAAGGTCTTATGCAGAAGCACTTTGAGACCTTGCGCCCTCTGTTATTCTACCCTAAAAATACTTTGCCAGCTGCTTCAGACCACGGCGGATACTGTCTCGGACACGGCTTGGGTCTACACCTTCTACTTCGGTAATTTCATTTACCGTCATTCCCAGATAGTATCGGGCATAAATTCGCTTTGCCTGTTTCTCCGGCAGCTTCATCACAGCGGCATAGACCTGCTCCTGAAACTGTTTTTCCTCCAGAACCATCTCCGGCGTTTGCGGCTTCAACAGCACTGCATTTTCAATGCCATTCTCGCAATCCAGAGAATACTGGGCCTTGTAGCGATACATCTTTCGCTCATACGCAGCCTCCGCACGTTCAGCTACTCGAATAGTCTCCATTACTTCCTCTGTCACATCTATAAAAAAGTCTGTTGTATAAACATCAGGATAAAGTTCCCGAAGGTTAATTTTCTTCATTATGTACCTCCATTTCGATTCACGGGTGATTGACGGGTGAATCGAATGGAGGCGGAGACCGACACCGGCAGACAACCAGGTCATCTCCGAAAAAATGGCAACAAAAAACGCCAGATTTCCGTGAGGGAAAACTGGCGCGCCAAGAACAGCCATTATTATACTGAATTACATGGAACGATAATGCCGATGCAATGTTATACTTGCCCGGAGGAGGAGCTATGCTTTTTTTAACTGGTGCAGGTCATGGGTACTGTGAAAAAAGACAAAAATAGACACGGCGATACCTCCTGGACACCGCCGTATCCTTAAAAAAGGGCGACTTTAACACACCCTCCGTATTCTCATTTTTCAAAAAGAAAACGGCGGCTTGAAATATGTTATTTCAAAACCGCCGTAAGGCTACTGTATTTTGTTTTGGCGCATGAATATCCAGCCGCCGAAACAACGGTTTTTTTATTCCGTTGCGGGTGGCTACTCTTTCATCGTTCTCTGCCCATTTTGGAATTAGAAGTAATTAAGCGTTTCCGTTCTTTTACTTTCACGACAGTTTCTAATTCCTTTATGACATCTTTGGCAATCCAAATTTGAACTTTGTTTCCGCTGGCTAATAAATCGTAAGCAGTCAAAAGAACTTTTTCGGCATATTCAAAGTCTGTTTTTCCTATTTCTCTTAGCGCCCATGAAACAGCTTTCTTTATATGGTCATGTTCATAACAAGAATTTTCGTATACCAATTTCAAATAGATGTCAAGAGTTTCCTTTGTCATGCTTTTATCATGTATAGTAGACGCAGCAATTAAAACAAACGAAGCCCGTTTCTTATAGATATGGTCAGCAGCTATCCAATTAAAAATAAAGTCCTCATAGTAATCTAATTTTATAATTAAATTCTTACATAAATGATCGCACAAGTCCCATGATAAAACTTCTGACATAAGTGTGTCAATTTGGTCGTAAGATAAACATTTATGATCGAATATTAGCACTGCAAGCAAACGAGCCTCGTGGTAATGGGTATTCCATAATTCAAAGGCCAATTCATTAGATTTATCCAGCTTTTTTGCAAATTTCCGCAGTGTAGATGTTGATACACCAATGCAAAATTTTTCTGGTATCCCCATTTTTATAACATTTTCTTTATATTTTTCTGAAGCCTCAGATTTTAGATAATCAATAATTTCTTTGCTATTCATAATTACCTTTCAATTTTCTCGCCAAATCTTTAACATATCTTGCCTGTTGCTTTTTCAAATAGGCCTTAACAAATGGTTTCATTAAAACTTTTTTTGCAGTTACATCCTCAGTAAAATCAATTTCTGTTTTTTCGCCCTTTTGAGTAAAAATTCCAATCCAATGACCTTTTATATTGCTATTTTCCATGTCAAACTCCCATCGCTTGTATGGTTCAAAAAGGGTAATTGTAAATGTAGTGGCGTAGCCATTTTTTGTATATTCTATAAACTGTTTGTCACTTATAATTTCAGTTTTACTTAAATCAGTACGCCATATATAATTTTTTACATCAGTTATAACATTCCAAACTGTTTGAACATCATTTTCAAAAACAGCTTTAATATTTGATCTTGCCATAAATTACTTCTTCTCGTTTCGGATAGATAACCAGTATTCATACTCAGCATTTTCCGGAGCAGCCTGTATATAGCGTTCAATATCTGGAGCATTTCCATATTCAAATCCAGAGAATGGGAGCCACTCAGTAATGACACGGCGTTCTAAGTCTTGCAAAGATACATTTGTTCCTTTCCCCGAGAAAATTGCCCATTTTGACGCAGGAATAATTAACTTCTCAAATTCAAATTTTGCTGTTTCAGATGTTGCAACTGCAATATAGTATTTCCATGTCTCATAATCCCCGCAAACACTTATCCCCAGCAAATCACAAACTCCGCCTTTGTCTAAGGAATTAAGTTTTGCAAGAGTACCATCCTGTACAGCGTTATCCCAAAACTGTGGAACAGTACAAAAATTTTTTTCCAGAGATTTATCCAATAACATAGAGACACCTGCTACTTCAAAAGCAGATTGTTCCTCAATCCGATAAGTTAGTTCTTCTGTTCCTGTGATAGTCAGCTTGAAACTAATTGGAGGGTATGTTTTTAATAATGTTCCCTTTTTTCTTGCCTCAGAGGGGGTAATCCCGTGGAGACATTGAAATGCTCGGCTAAATGCCGTTGGGGAAGAATAGCCATATTTCAAAGCAACATCTATGACTCGCTCTCCTTTTTGAATATCCGCCACAGCTAACGACAATTTTCTTCTGCGTATGTATTCGGATAAAGGAACATTATTCATAAAGGCAAACATTCTCTGAAATTGATAAGTAGAGCAACAAAGCATTTTTGCCAGTTCGTCATACTCTATGGTTCCTGTCAGATGATCTTCGATATATCTAATCGCAATATTAAGCTGTTTTACCCAATCCAAATTTATTTCCTCCCTTATCATAGCGAATATAATTGCTATTTTCCTCTCAATGTTTGCACAAAAATGAGAGATGAATTGCTATAAGAAAATTATAATTCACTTATTTAGTCCTAGCAAGTCAATCTGAACGAATAGATGAAATTAAATACTACTAGATGTAAAATTTCATTACATTCTCATAACCCGACCCGAAATGTACAATGATATAGGGTGATATGAGAATGAACCAAGAAGAAAGAAGGTTTGACTTTCACGGCCTCGGGGCGGCTCTCAAACGAGCCAGAGAAGAAAAGGGATGGACACAAGCCTATGTTGCGGAATTAGTAGACCGTGACTCCCGTACCATTATGA
>OITC01000499.1_pt1 | contig 8718 bp, 6 predicted proteins | sample 1586771 | NCBI WGS metagenome assembly OITC01 (sample SAMN02674968, study PRJEB24791) | human gut metagenome, SKBSTL038 | isolation source: stool | host: Homo sapiens | place: USA | reverse complement strand
ATGATCTTACAGAACGCTTTCGGAAAAATTCCCTTATCGATGTTCTTTATCGCATTGTGAACATCTTCTTTTGAAGCGGAAACGCCTCGCAGGTTATAACGTTGATCACTCATTGTACTATATTATTTGAACCGCAAAGGTAATACTTTTTTATGTTACTTATCTAAGTTTTAAGACATCTCCTTCCTCCGGGATGTAATCTTTGTCTTTTTTATTCATTTTATACAGACTCTTGATCTGGATTCCGTACATCTGCGCAATACTGTGCATAGACTCTCCGACTTGTACCACATGGTCGTAATTCGGCTTGTCCGCTTTCTTCTTTTTCTTTTCCAGATATACGATATCGCCTGCCTGCAACGGGAAGTCCTCAGGCACCTCGTTGAATTTCATCAACTGCTTGGCCTTGAATCCCATGCTTCGGGCGATCTGGTCGAAACTGTCGTTATCCTTAGCGTATACATAGATCAAACCGTGGGTACGATAGACTTGATAATTGAACACCGGAAGATTTTGCTTCTTGGTAGAGGTCTTCTTTTTTCTCTTACCGGAGTCAAAGCGGTATAACTCATAATCTTCGATAACCTTGATTAATTTATTCGCGTAAGCACGATCGGTGGCGTAACCGCATTTTTGTAGTCCTTTGGCCCAGCCTTTGTAATCCTTGATGTTTAATTTGAACAGGCGTTCGTAGCGGGAGCGTTCGGCGAGGAAGCGGGAATGGTCATCATAAGAATCCTCTACTCGTTTGTATTTCCGGAAGCACTCTCCCCGCAGGTCGTCGTCGTGATAGACCCTGCCGCCTCGCCAGTCCGAATGGCATTTGATACCGAAGTGATTGTTGGAGCGTCTGGCCAAGTCGCTTTGCCCAGCTCCGGATTCCAGTAATCCTTGCGCTAAGGTGATACTTGCCGGAATGCGATATTTCTTTTGGTGTTGAATCGCCAAATCACTGTATTTACTGATGTATTTTTGATAGGAAGTCAGCTTCCGCTGGCTTTCCGCCCCTGCGCTTAAACAGACGAGGGACAATAATAATATACCTAAAAAATGAAGGGATAAACGCATAACTGTTCTTTTCGATCCGATTTTACCGGACAAATATATAAAAGAAAATACATATCTACCGGGAATTGATGGGTTAAAAATAGGAGATACGGGCTAGATAATCGTAATGCTCCCCATTTTCTATTTTTTCCGCTTTAAAGCCGGCTTGCCTTGCGTATAGATTCAGCGTGTTGAAATCTATATATAACCAATCAAATGAATCCCCTTTGATACTTTTATATTGCATGCGGAAATCGATCTCTCCGAAATAATCATCCTCGGGGGCGATATCCAGATTCCCGTCTTCATCTTCAAATAAATAACTTAAGTCGCTAGAGTCAAGTAAAAGCTGTCCGTCCCGGGCTAGAACCTCTTTTAAGCGGTGAAAGAAAGCCGGGAGATTTTCCAGTTTACCGATAATCCCGGAACCGTTCATTAAGAGAAGAATGGTATCGAATGGTCCGGTTAAGCTCCTGTCAAAAAAATTCTGTAAGCGGGCGTCTTTTACGCCCCGTTTGTTCATGGCCTCTACGGAAAGAGGGGATATGTCGATAGCGGTAACCTCTTTACCCCTTTCCTGTAAAGCCAAGGCGTGGCATCCACTTCCGGCACCAACATCCAATATTTTGCCTGTACTGAGTTGAAGGGCTTTCTGTTCCAAGGAGGGCATTTCTTGGAAAGTCCGGAATAATTGATTCACGGGAATCTCATCTTCATCGAACATGGAGGAGAATACACGGAGTTTACTCGCTTTTCCATGTGCGAGATAATCGATGATAGCGGCGCCCATCGGGTCTTTATCGGATGTAAGAAGCATTGAATGCATATGTCTTTATTCTATATATAAGGTATATTCTATGATGTGGGTGCGAAATTAATATATTCTTTTTATATTTATAGCCTATAAGAATTATAGTTATGTTTCTTTCAAAACATTAAAACAATCAAGAAAATGAAAGAATTGAAATTAGAGACCCGGGTAGAGGTCTATGCGGTAGGAGAATTGGACAATATATATAGGCAATTGTACGAGGCCGCTTTTGAAGCCTCGAAAAAAGCTTATGCTCCTTATTCCAAGTTTCATGTGGGAGCGGCGGTTCTATTGGAGAATGGGGAGATACTTTCCGGAAATAATCAGGAAAACGCAGCCTATCCGTCTGGGCTTTGTGCGGAGCGGACCACCTTATTTTATGCGGGAGCACGTTATCCGGATGCGGCAGTTCAGATTTTGGCGATCGCGGCTATGAAGGATGGGGAACGTGTGGATCTTATCACGCCTTGTGGTGCCTGCCGGCAAGTGATGTTGGAAACCGAGCAACGTTATAACAAACCTATGAAAGTCCTTCTTTGTGGAAAAGAGGAAGCGTATCTCGTTCCGAGCGCAACGGCCTTGTTGCCGTTTTGTTTCAGTAAGTCTGATTTGATCTGATAGAATAAAAAGAGGCAAGAACGATTCTCGCCCTTGCCTCTATATGTAATAATTAAGTTCGATTAGATCCCTAAAGAAGCCTTGATCTGATTGATCTTTTCTTCTGCCGCTTTCTCTGCCTCCGGCAATTCATCGATACTCTTTACCTTGGAGTGAACCTCGCAATAGAATTTGATCTTCGGTTCTGTTCCGGAAGGACGGATAGATACTTTTGTATTATCTTCCGTGAAGTATTGAAGCACATTAGAGGTAGTAGGCATATCTAATGTAACGGTTTCGTTCTCTGCATAGTCCTTACCTTTCAATGTAGAGTAATCGTAGAAATAAGTTACCTTAGAGCCTGCGATCTCTGTCAACGGGTTCTCACGGAACTTTTTCATCATAGCCTCGATCTCCTCCGCTCCACTCTTGCCTTTCTTCACGACAGAGATACCTTTCTCCTTAGAGAAGCCGTATTCCACGTAAATCTTCTGAAGCAATTGATACAAACTCAAACCTTGATCTTTTGCCCAAGCTGCGATCTCGGCTAAGATAACGCAAGCGGAAACAGCGTCTTTATCGCGAACGAAGTCCTCGCAAAGGAATCCGTAGCTTTCCTCGCCACCACCGATATAGTTTTTCTTGCCTTCGTTCTCACGCATAACGTTAGCGATCCATTTGAAGCCTGTATAAACATCGTACATTTCTACGCCATTACGCTCGGCGATCGTCTTGATCGTCTCTGTCGTAACGATTGTCTTTACGATATATTCTTTACCATTGATCTTACCTAACTCTTTCCAGCGAGTGATTAAATAGTAAACGAACATCAAAGCGGTTTGGTTACCATTCAAAAGTACCCATTCGCCTTCGTTATTCTTAACGGCGGCACCTACACGGTCTGCGTCCGGATCGGAAGCCATTACCAATTCAGCGTCAGTCTCTTTTGCTTTCTCTACAGCCATAGCTAAAGCAGCCGGCTCTTCCGGGTTCGGAGAGATAACCGTCGGGAAATCACCGCTAACAACATCTTGTTCCGGTACATGGATAATGTTCGTGAATCCGTAAGCTTTCAAAGCGGCAGGAACCAATTTAACACCTGTTCCGTGAATTGGAGTATACACGATCTTCATATCCTTATGGCGGGAAATAGCCTCCGGAGACAAAGAAATCGTTGTTAATTCCTTGATATATTCATCATCGATCGCTTGTCCGATGATCTCGATCAATTCTTTATTTCCTTTGAATTTAATCTCGCTAGCGTTACGGATCTTGTTAACCTCGGCGATCGTATTCTTATCGTGCGGGGCGATCATTTGTGCGCCATCATCCCAATAAGCCTTGTATCCGTTGTATTCTTTCGGATTGTGAGAAGCCGTCAAGATGATACCGCTCTGGCATCCCAGTTTACGGATAGCGAATGACATTTCCGGAGTCGGACGTAGGTCTTCGAATAAATAAACCTTGATGCCGTTAGCGGAGAAGATATCGGCTGATATTTCCGCGAACTTACGGCTGTTGTTACGGCAATCGTGGCCGATGACAACCTTTATCTGTTCTAAATCCGCAAATTCCTTTTTCAGATAGTTGGATAAACCTTGGGTAGCTGCGCCAACTGTATATATATTCATACGATTTGAACCTACCCCCATGATTCCGCGCAATCCACCTGTTCCGAATTCTAGGTCTTTATAAAAACACTCGATTAACTCAGTAGGATCTTCGTTGTCAAGTAACGCTTGAACTTGAGCACGAGTTTCCGCATCATAACTTTTCGTAAGCCATCCTTGTGCCTTACTTCTTACCATTTCTAATAAGTCGTTGTTTTCCATGTTTATAATATTATTGTGTTTATTGTTGAGCAATCTACTCAATACGATAAATATACAAGAAACAAATATACGAATTTCTTAAAGTAAAGCAATCAAAGGACTTATATTTTGCCTAAAAAATACGATAAATCGTCCTACCAAGTAAACGGATGTGTATAAATCGACTCATTTCCGCAAGCATCCGTTACGATTAATTTAAGTTCATGCTTGCCTCTTTGCAACCTCTCTTTATCGAAGCGATAGGTAATAACCGATTTATTATTCATCTCGAATAAGACAAACTGCCCGTCTATTTCTCCCCGGTAGGTTTGTACCCCGCTTAAGTTATCGGACAAACGGAATATGAAGTTCTGTTTGCTGACCCACGTCTGTTGGTTGATCGGCGTGATAACCGGAGCCTTTGTATCTTGTTGTATCTTATAACTGCCCAATTCCTTGATATTTGCGTCGATCCAGCCATTACGGTATGTACCGCCCATCCAAGAGGCACGTCCGTTTTGTAAGCGAACCACACCATATTGTTGTTTATTCTCAAGCGTATCGCTTTGCAAGAATAGTGATAACTGGGCCGTTCCATGCAAAGGAATTGGCTTATCGTGCAATATGTGGGTGGCTGATAATGAGGTACTATCTTCTTTCACCGAATAGCGGAAGTAGAGGTCATTATATAGATTACCTTTAGGCATGACGAGACGGATGCCTTTAGCGCCGAACCTATTCTCGCTACCCCAATGGAATAATTCTGTATGAGTCGTATCGATCTGGGGGATCTCTTGTTTCTTTCCCTCGATCCAGATGGATAAACGGGTGGCATTGCCGAAAGCGTCAGCAAGTGTATACGTCAAATGATAGGTACGAGGTTCATCTATACGCAAGATTCCCCGGTTTACGCTTTCAAGGAAGCGTAGACGGTTTCCCGGCTCGATGAAACTACGCATATAGAAAGAGCGATGATCTTTCCATTCTTCGTAATCTGTGAATGTGTTCAGATAACGGGTCTCGTCAAATGCGAACTTATCAAGATTACTATGGAAAATCACTTGGCTGTCTGCCGTGAGCGTGATTTCTCGTACGCCATAAATGTTAGTCGTATTATCCATATAATCATAGGCTTTTACAGCGAGCCCTATTTCTCCCCATGCCTCGATTTTTCCAGTGATTGTCTGTTTCCCGTTTTTCGCCGTGACGGGTTTTATCTCAAGCTTCTTGCTTTTGCCGTTTACTACGCCTTTTCCTTCGATGGGGACGATCTGTATTCCTTGGATTTTAGGAGGACGGGTATCGGTTATCCGATCCGAGAAATAATCCAAGGGGTCCATGACTTCCTCGGTCTCGGTGTCTCGTACCTCAAAATGGAGATGAGGTCCACCAGAGCTTCCGGTATTGCCGCTTAACGCTACGACTTCATTTTTCTCGACAGGAAGCAAATCCGGCGTAAGGAAGAGATTTACATTGAAACTTTCTTGTGCGTATTGTTGCTCTTTTACATAATTCGCTATTTTCTTCGAGAATTTTTGTAGATGGCCGTATACGGTGGTCGTTCCATCCGGGTGTGTGATGTAAAGCCCGTTACCGTAGCCCCATGGACTTACGGATATACGTGATACGTATCCTTCTTGTACCGTATGTACGGGTTTACCTTCTACCCCTTGTGTCTTGAAGTCTATTCCGGAATGGAAATGATTGCTTCTTAACTCACCGAAGTTCCCGCTCAGTAAGATCGGGAAATCGAAAGGATTCCTAAGTTGCTGGGCGTTTGTGTTGATTATGTGGGAGCCGATGATTGCGAATAGACCGGCTAGATATATGGATCTAATATTCATAGGTATTACGTATTTTGACAGACAAAGATAATCGTTTTCGATGAATTATCTATCTCTTATCCTTTGGTATCGGACTTGTACCTGATTTCATGGGGCGAGCCTTTCTTTTTTCCAATGGCCGTCTGGTTGAAGGGTATATACTATGCGATCATGAAGCCGGTTGGGCCTACCTTGCCAGAACTCGATACGTTCGGGAATGACGGCATACCCGCCCCAGTGAGCCGGACGCTCCACTTCTTTTCCAATCCAACGAGCTGCCTCTCTAATGAAAGCTCGTATAAGTTGCATACGGCTGCCGATGGGTTGACTTTGTGGGGATATACGAGCTCCGATCCGGCTTTTATACGGGCGTTTTTTGAAATATTGATCCGATTCATCCGGGGGGACTTTTTCAGCCGTACCTTCGATATGTACCTGCCTTTCTAATTGATGCCATACAAACGAAAGAGAGATTGCCGGGTTTTGTGCCAGTTGCCTGCCTTTTCGGCTTTCGTAGTTGGAGTAGAAAATAAACTTATCATCATGCAGGTCCTTTAATAAGACGGTACGGGTGGAAGGTTTGCCTTCTGGAGATACGGTCCCTACTAGCATGGCCGTGGGTTCATCTACTTTGCTGTCTATAGCCTCTTGTAACCATTGACTGAAAAGCAAGAATGGGTTATCCGGAAGTTCGCTTTCCCTTAATCCTCCTTTTGTGTATTCTTGCCGGATTGAGGCGAGATTTATTTCCATATGTGTTCTGTTTGCTTGTTGACTACATAGCTTTTCTTCTTTAATAGGATAACAAGAGATCGGAAAAAAGGTTTCAAGGTTTTCTTTTCAGCGTTTGATCTGAGAACGTATTAGAAAATCGACTGTTAATGGTAAATGGTCACTAAAACCGCCCTCATATTTAAAGCCGTAATAGGTTCGAAAAGGACGTACCCCCCGCCATGTTTTATCCTTAGTCAATAAAAAATCAGGAGCGAATATGTGGATGCTTTCCGGAATGATATGCATGGAAGACTCTTGCGTGATGAGATCCCGGTTTACGATTATTTGATCGAGTTGGCTCCATTCGCCTTGGTATTTATGACTACCCGGGAATTGAGTTATATGGGGGCTTGCGAACAAATTATAATAGGTACAAGATGTGGAATCTGTGATCTGCGTATTTTCAGGAAAGGCTTGGGCAGCGAATATCTCGGAAATACTTCTGTCTTGAGGGGTATCATTGAAGTCTCCCATAATGAGTATCTGCGGCTTTTCTCGTATCAGTAACAGGGAATCGCTAGATCCCCGTAAAGTGCGGGCCGCGTCAAAACGATCCTTTTCACTTTCTTTTTCTCCTCCGTAGCGGGAGGGGAAATGACACACGAAAACATCTAAGGTATCGCCTGTTATGATCTTTCCATATACGTGTAGGATATCTCGGGTTAATTTGTGTTTGTTCCCGGAAAAACGAATTGGAATGGATTCATGTCGTAAATAAAAGAATTGATCTCGTTGATAAAGAAGAGCGACATTAATACCTCTGGGATCGGGGCTTTGAGTGATAATATATCGGTAATCCTGCCAGCGGAGCGGTGTGCGACGGGTAAGATGAGACAGGACGGAGTCATTCTCGACTTCGCAAAGAGCTATTAAGGCCGGTGTGCTCCATTCCCCGGCAGCGCTTATTACTTTCGCTATTTGTTGTAGCTTATGATAGTAGCGGCTTTGTGTCCAGTACCGGTTGCCGGAAGGTAGAAATTCATCGTCATTCTTGGTTGGATTATCCCTTGTGTCGAAAAAGTTCTCCACATTATAGGTCATGACTTTGAACGTAGCTTGGGCAAATAACGGAGGGGAGGCAAAGAATAAAAGAAAAAACATAAAAATCTTCATAGTTAAAGCTTTGATTAATTGTTAATATGTAATGTATTCTTATTCGTTTGAATCTTCGGTCTCTTCCTGAACAAACTCGTAGGCTCCTATGGTCGGGCCGTTCGAACTGGTTAGCCGGTTGACACCGTAACGATCGATCGGATAATTCTTCGTTATCTCGGGATCTGCTTTTCCGACTCCGGTAGTCGATACGGAATCTGGCCGGAAATCATAGGTGTATTTATTTTGCTTGCCTCCTACTTTCCGATAGGAAGGAGTCTTTTTGATAAACAAGACCTCCTTGAAGTGATCGCTGGAGGATTCTTTGGCTTTAAGCGCACAGTGATTGAACCGATAATCGAAATCTGTACTGCCATCTGCTTTTAATTCGACATCGTAACTTCCATCGATAGTGCAATTGTCAAAATAAGCTTGCGTGATAGGATACGGGCCATTTCCGTCTACTGTTACGTTATTGAGCAAGTACAGGCATTTACTATCCAAAGGAACAGTCTCGCTGGCCATTTCCCTTTTGGTTAAACTCATGTAATTAGCCATCGTACAGTGAGCGAAGTAATATTTACCACCGACTAAAGTGAGTACACTTCCTCCGGCATTGCTGAATTCCGTATTTGTAGCGATAACATCACAATTGATGGCGAAGAATAGATCGCTCCCCATATTCGTGATCTGTGAGTTGTTTATCTTGATCTTTGGCCGGTCCGGGGTGGAAGGCTCGCAATATACACCGGAGGTACCATTA
>OITC01000429.1_pt1 | contig 10627 bp, 7 predicted proteins | sample 1586771 | NCBI WGS metagenome assembly OITC01 (sample SAMN02674968, study PRJEB24791) | human gut metagenome, SKBSTL038 | isolation source: stool | host: Homo sapiens | place: USA | reverse complement strand
CTACCATCAAAGGTACGCAGGATATCGAAGTCCGTCCTCAAGTTTCTGGATTTATCGTGAAATTATGTGTGGATGAGGGAGCTACGGTTCGTAAAGGACAGGCGTTGTTCCAAATTGATCCTACGCAGTACGCTGCTGCGGTAGGTCAGGCTAAGGCCGCGGTCGAGATGGCGAAGGCAAACGTAAGCACTTTAACATTGACCGAGAGGAATAAGAAGACTTTGTTTGATCAGAAAATCATCAGTGATTTCGAGTATCAAACAGCCGTGAACCAGCTGATGTCGGCAAAAGCGAGCTTGGCGCAGGCAGAGGCTCAATTGGTGAGCGCTAACCAGAACTTATCTTTCTGTACGGTTACAAGTCCCTCGAACGGTGTTGTCGGTACATTCCCGTATCGTGTAGGTAGCTTGGTAAGCGCTTCGATCGCTCAACCGCTGACTACCGTATCTGAGATCGGTGATATGTATGTGTATTTCTCTATGACGGAAAAGGAGTTATTGGCATTGACGAAAGCCGGTGGTACCTTGAAAGAGCAATTAGAGAAGATGCCGGCCGTAAGACTGCAATTGGCGGATGGCTCTACGTACCATCATGAGGGTAAGATTGATGCCGTGAGCGGTGTTATCGATCAATCTACCGGTTCTGTAAGCATGCGTGCTATTTTCTCTAACGAGGGAAATGTCTTACGAAGCGGTGGTACCGGTAATATTATCTTCCCGTATACGATGAACGATATCATTACGATCCCTCAATCGGCTACCGTGGAGATCCAGGATAAGAAGTTCGTATTTGTATTGCAGTCTGATAATACGGTGAAGAATACGGAGATCAAGGTTTCCAATTTGGATGATGGTAAGAACTATTTAGTAACAAATGGCTTGAAGTCTGGCGATAAGATTGTCGTGGAAGGCGTACAGATCTTGAAAGACGGTCAAGAGATCCAGCCGATTACTCGTGAGCAACAAAAAGCAAAGTACGATCAGGCCTTGAAAGACCAGCATGACGGTAATTTGCAGACCGCTTTTAATTAATATGTAATCATAGAATAAGACAAATATTCGCTTTTGTCGAGTAAAAACGAAAAACATGAAATTAGATAGATTTATAAACCGCCCGGTGCTCTCCACGGTGATTTCCATCTTGATTGTCATCTTGGGTTTCCTAGGCTTGATTTCCTTGCCGGTTACCCAATATCCGGATATCGCCCCTCCAACCGTATCGGTGAGAGCCACTTATACGGGTGCTAACGCGCAAACCGTATTGAATAGTGTGATTGCGCCTTTGGAGGACCAGATCAATGGTGTTGAGAACATGATGTACATGAGTTCTACCGCCTCGAATAACGGTTCCGCGGAAATTTCCATTTATTTTACGCAGGGAACAGACCCGGATATGGCGGCTGTAAACGTGCAGAACCGTGTGTCTATGGCTCAAGGTTTGTTGCCTGCCGAGGTAACGCAGATTGGTGTGACTACCCAGAAACGCCAGAACTCTATGTTGTTGGTATTTTCTGTATTTGCCGAGGACGATCGTTATGACTCTGAGTTTTTGGAGAATTACGCGAAGATTAACTTGATTCCGGAAGTGCAGCGTGTACATGGTGTAGGTGACGCGAACGTGTTGGGTACGGATTACTCCATGCGTATTTGGTTGAAGCCGGATGTGATGGCTCAATATAAATTAAGTCCGAGCGATGTGACCGTAGCTTTGTCTGAACAAAACGTAGAGGCGGCTCCGGGTTCGTTTGGCGAAAGGGGTAATCAGTCCTTTCAATATACGATTCGCTACAAAGGACGTTTGCAAGAGGTTAATGAGTTTGAGCAGATTGTTGTAAAGGCTTTGCCGGATGGTGAGGTCTTGCGTTTGAAAGATATCGCTGATATCGAGTTGGGGCGTTTGACTTACAACTTTATCAACCGTGTAAATGGTCACGACGCCGTTACCTGTATCGTTTACCAGATGCCGGGAACCAACGCTACGGAAACAATTAGTAACATTGAAACCTTGCTGGAGGAAACTCAGTTGACAATGCCTCCCGGAATGAAGGTGAATATTTCCATGAATGCCAATGACTTCTTGTTCGCTTCTATCCATGAGGTAATCAAGACTTTGTTGGAGGCGTTCGTATTGGTGTTTATCGTGGTATATGTGTTCTTGCAGGATTTGCGTTCTACGTTGATTCCGGCTATCGCTATTCCGGTTGCCTTGATCGGTACCTTCTTTATGTTATCCTTGATCGGATTTAGTATCAACTTGTTGACTCTTTGTGCTATGGTGCTTGCCATCGCGATTGTGGTCGATGATGCGATCGTCGTCGTCGAGGGTGTCCATGCCAAGTTGGACCAAGGGTACAAGTCGGCGAAACTCGCTTCTATCGATGCCATGAGTGAGTTGGGTGGCGCTATCGTCTCCATTACGTTGGTCATGATGTCCGTGTTTATTCCCGTAAGTTTCATGGGAGGTACGGCCGGTACGTTCTATCGCCAGTTTGGTCTGACGATGGCGATCGCTATTGGTTTGTCCGCTTTGAACGCCTTGACATTGAGTCCCGCCTTGTGTGCGATATTCCTGAAACCACACGATACGGAACATAAGGAAAAGAAAACGACCTTCGTTTCCCGATTCCATACTTCGTTTAATGCGGCTTATGATTCTTTGTTGGCTAAATACAAGAAAAGTATCGTATTCTTCATCCAGAAGAAATGGCTTTCATTCGGTATTGTTGCCGCATGTATTGCGTTATTGGTGTTCTTGATGCAGGTTACTCCTACGGGTATGGTGCCGAACGAGGACACGGGTACGATTATGGGTGCCGTTACGTTACCCCCGGGAACTTCTCAGGAGCGTACCTTTGAGGTAATGAATAAGGTGGATAGCTTGATCGCTGCCGATCCGGCCGTTGAGTCTCGTACGGCGGTTGTCGGTTTTAGTTTCATCGGTGGTCAGGGGCCTTCTTACGGTTCATTCATCATCAAGCTGAAAGATTGGGAGGAGCGTTCTATGATGCAAAATTCCGATATCGTATATGGTAGCTTGTTCATGCGTGCCCAAAAGATCGTAAAGGACGCTCAAGTATTGTTCTTTACGCCTCCTATGATCCCCGGTTACTCAGCGTCTAGTGATATCGAGTTGAATATGCAGGATAAGACCGGTGGTGAGTTGGATCGTTTCTTTGATATCTCCAAGGAATATATGGCCGCTCTGACGGCACGTCCGGAGATCAAGTCCGCTCAATCTACGTTTAACCCGAACTTCCCGCAATATGAGATCGATATCGACGCTGCCGCCTGTAAGAAAGCCGGTATTAGTCCAGCTGATATCTTGTCTACCTTGCAAGGATATTATGGCGGTTTGTATGCCTCTAACTTTAACCGCTTCGGTAAGATGTACCGTGTAATGATTCAGGCCGATCCGAACAGCCGTACCAATCTGGAGTCACTGAACTCGGTTAAAGTACGCAACGGCAACGAGATGGCTCCTATCACTCAGTTTATGAGCGTTAAACGTATTTACGGACCGGACAACATCAAGCGTTTCAACATGTTTACGGCAATGACTATCAATGGTTCGCCGGCTGACGGATACAGTTCCGGTCAGGCCATCCAAGCCATGCAGGAAGTGGCAGAACAGACGTTGCCTACCGGATACGGATATGAATTCTCGGGTATGACGCGTGAAGAACAAAGTTCGAGCGGCAGTACTACTGCGATGATCTTCGTCCTCTGCTTCGTATTTGTTTATCTGTTACTGAGTGCACAATACGAAAGTTATATTCTTCCGTTTGCCGTACTGCTTTCTATACCGTTCGGTCTGGCAGGTAGCTTCATTTTCGCCCACCTGATGGGATTGGCAAACAATGTCCTTCCGATACTGGGAGCAGCTACCAACAACATTTATATGCAGATCGCATTGATCATGTTGATGGGTCTGTTGGCAAAGAACGCCATCCTAATTGTAGAGTTTGCTCTCGACCGTCGTAAGATGGGTATGAGTATCACTTGGGCTGCCGTATTGGGTGCAGGTGCCCGTCTCCGCCCGATCCTGATGACTTCATTGGCCATGGTAGTCGGCCTGTTGCCTTTGATGTTTGCCATGGGCGTAGGTGCCAATGGTAACCGTGCTTTGGGTACGGCTGCGGTAGGCGGTATGTTTATCGGTATGATATGCCAGATATTCGTGGTTCCTGCTTTGTTCGTTATCTTCCAGTATCTACAAGAGAAGGTGAAACCTATTGAATGGGAAGACATCGATAATACGGATGCAGAAACAGAAATTGAACAATACGCTAAATAGGAATAAAGAAAAGAATATGAAGAAACAAATTATAGGTATGTTGTGTGCAACTGCTCTCTTGAGCAGCTGCCACATCTACAAATCATATGACAGACCTAAAGATATTGAAGCCTCCGGTCTTTACCGGGACACAGTATCTGTTGCCGATACACTGGTATCCGATACTGTCAACTTCGGAAATCTGCCTTGGAGAGAGGTCTTCACCGATCCTCAACTGCAAGCGTTAATCGAACAGGGATTAACCCACAATACAGATCTGCTGACTGCTGCGCTGAAAGTGAAAGAGGCACAGGCATCACTGATGTCAGCCCGTCTGGCTTACGCTCCTTCACTCGGATTGTCACCACAAGGAACCATCAGCAGCTTTGATAAGCATGCCGCAACCAAAACCTATTCGTTGCCGGCAACAGCCAGCTGGGAGATCGATCTATTCGGCAAGTTGCTGAATGCCAAACGCGGTGCACAAGTAACATTGTTGCAAACCAAAGCATATCGTCAGGCTGTACAGACTCAGATCATTTCGGGCATTGCCAATACCTATTACACCTTATTGATGCTCGACCGTCAGCTCGATATTACCGAACAGACTGCCGACATCATGAAGCGTAATGTTGAAACCATGCAGGCAATGAAAGATGCGGCTATGTTCAACACTACCTCTGCAGGGGTGGAACAAAGCAAGGCTGCCTATGCACAAGTACTGGCGTCTATTCCGGCTATCCAGAAGAGTATCCGTGAAGCTGAGAACGCTATATCCATGCTATTGGCACAAGCACCACAGACCATCAAACGGGGGGTTCTGGAAGAGCAGCAATTACCTGAAGATTTCTCAGTGGGTGTTCCTTTGCAACTACTCTCTAACCGTCCGGATGTGAAAGCAGCCGAAATGGCATTGGCCGGTACTTACTACAATGCAAATTCGGCCCGTGCCGCCTTCTATCCGCAAATCACTATCAGCGGCTCGGCCGGTTGGACCAATAGCGCCGGTAGTGCCATTATCAATCCTGGTAAACTGCTTGCCTCTGTACTTGGTTCGCTTACCCAGCCTCTCTTCTACCGTGGTGCAAACATTGCCCGCCTGAAGATAGCCAAGGCACAACAGGAAGAAGCTAAACTGGCCTTCCAGCAGAGTTTGTTGAATGCCGGAAGTGAAGTAAGCAATGCATTGTATCAATATCAGAGTGCTTCTGAAAAAACTGCTTCCCGCAAATTACAGGTAGAATCTTCAGAAAAAGCATCCGAATATACAAAAGAATTGTTTAAATTAGGGACGTCAACTTATCTGGAGGTATTGTCGGCCGAACAGTCTTTGCTCAGTGCCCGTTTATCTCAGGTAAACGACACCTTCGACCGGATGCAGGCTGTAGTGAGCCTCTATCAGGCATTGGGCGGCGGAAGAGAAGATTAACTTTAAATACAATACAATTATGATTAGTCCATTAGCATCGATAGCCCCCGGGGCCAAAATCGGAAAGAATGTGATCATTCAACCGTTTGCTTACATTGAAGATAATGTCGAAATAGGGGACGACTGTATTATTATGCCCTATGCCAGTGTGCTGAATGGTACACGGCTGGGAAAAGGTAACAAAGTATATCAACATGCCGTATTAGGAGCAGAGCCACAGGATTTCCACTACAAAGGAGAAGAAAGTTCACTGATTATCGGGGATAACAACCATATCCGCGAAAACGTAGTTATCAGTCGGGCTACTTTCGGTGGGAATGCTACCAAAATAGGCAATGGCAATTTCCTGATGGATAAAGTCCACATTTGTCACGATGTACAAATCGGAGATAATTGTGTAGCCGGTATCGGCACCACCATCGCCGGAGAATGTACCTTGGATGATTGTGTCATCCTGAGTGGCAATGTTACCCTCCATCAATATTGTCATGTGGGACAATGGACATTGGTACAGAGCGGTTGCCGTATTTCAAAAGATGTGCCCCCATACAGCATTATGGCCGGTAACCCGGTAGAATATCACGGAGTAAATGCCGTAGTATTGCAACAACATAAAAATACGAGCGAAAGAGTTCTACGCCACATAGCCAATGCTTATCGCCTGATCTATCAGGGAAACTTCAGCTTGCAGGATGCAGTGCAAAAAATTATAGACCAGGTTCCCATGAGCGAAGAGATAGAGAATATAGTGGCTTTTGTCAAAGAGTCTAAGCGTGGAATCGTAAAATAGAAACCATTCTCTGCTTATAAAAGAAGGTGTAGCCATCTCAAAAAGAAGGCTACACCTTTTTTAGTAGTATCGAGGCCCTTTAGAGGCAGGTTCATCACAGACTATTCAAATTCCAACGTACCGAAGAAGTCGGGACGGTGAAAATCCGGCTTTTCTATTTTGATCGGATTCCATGAGAGGAAATGCGGAGTTTGCAGTTCGTCGCCACATTTATAGAAGTTGGCTGTGATTGTTTTCCCGTCCAAAGAGGTAATGTGATGTTTGAAGAAAGCTGTATATGGAATCACCAATGCCACCTCCCAGTTGTACTCACCGATACGTTCATCGAAAGGCTGGCATCCCAGACTGGCCCAACGTTTCACCTGATCTGTCACTTCCCGAGAAGCGCGTTCACGGTTGTTGCGTTCTGCTCCTGCACCAATAAGAATGGTTCCGATACAGTTGCATTCGATGTTATAATAGATACCGTCACCGGCAGGTACAGAGAAAAACTCCACGCAGGAATCAGTCCATACGGAGCCATCGTCTTCTCCATACTTGGCTCGTACACTGGCCTCTTTTACATTGAAGTGTAACAAAACAGCATCATCGCTATGTGCTATACGGAACTCCACTTTCGGACGATAAGGGTAGGCTTCCCAATTCACATTATCAATGGGTTGGAAACCGATCTTTTCTTTATCCAGTAATTCGGGAAGTGCATCGACCTCCACATTAGCAATACTGATCTTCTTTACTTTCATGGTCTATTCTATTTTTATCTTGCAAAAATATATACTTTATTTCAGTATTCCGTTCTCCATCCGATGCTATTTTACAACCTTTCCCGAAAACGTTTACTTTCGGATCTCCTTTTTTATGGTCAGTCAGATGATTTCCTTACCTTTGCAGCGTGAAACAACCACTTTGCATTGATTTAAGATAATAACTTCAACGGGTAAATCCCTAATGTATCTAACAAATAACACAAAAAATGAAGAAGCATCTGATTTTATCTGCTTGCCTGATAATGGCAATAAGCAGTTTTGCTCAAAAAAAGGACTTTAGTTATAAATTTTACGGACAGATTCGCACAGACCTTTATTACAACAGTCGTGCCAACGAAGAGACAGTAGACGGATTGTTTTACATGTACCCCAAAGACGAAGTATTCGATAGCAATGGCAGAGATTTAAATGCAACTGCCAACGGTAGCTTTTACACCCTATATACCCGCCTGGGATTGGATGTAAAGGGACCTAAACTGGGACGCGCCATGACTTCCGCTAAAGTAGAAGCAGACTTCCGCGGTTCAGGTACTTCTTACTCTACTATACGCTTGCGTCACGCTTACCTGAACCTGGATTGGGGACGTTCGGCTCTTTTGCTCGGACAAACCTGGCATCCGCTCTTCGGTGACGTATCACCTCAAATCCTGAATCTTTCGGTCGGAGCACCTTTCCAACCGTTCAGCCGTGCTCCGCAAATTCGTTACCGCTATACACACAAAGGGTTCCAACTGACTGGAGCAGCTATCTGGCAATCACAGTATCTGTCACAAGGTATTGTCGGTAAAAGTCAGACTTATATAAAGAACAGTTGTGTTCCTGAGTTCTATCTGGGACTCGACTATAAAGCCAATGGATGGATAGCCGGAGCAGGAATCGAACTGCTCTCTCTGAAGCCTCGTACAGAGTCTAAAGTAGAGGACCAAGTCTATAAAGTGAACGAGCGCATCACCACCCTGTCTTACGAAGGTCATGTGAAGTATAGCAATAAAGATTGGTTTGTAGGTGCTAAAACCGTATTAGGCTCCAACCTGACACAAACCTCCATGCTGGGAGGATTCGGAATCAAATCCATCGATAATCGGACCGGAGAACAAAAGTATACACCGATCCGGGTATCCAGTTCATGGCTGAACGTAGTATACGGACAGAAATGGAAACCGGGTATCTTCCTGGGATATGTCAAGAATATGGGAACAAGCGATGCCCTGGCATCCAATCAAGTATACGGAACAGGAACCAATGTGGACCAAGTGGTGACAGCCGGTGCTGAACTGACCTATAATGTCAACCACTGGAAGTTTGGAGTGGAATATACCTATACTTCCGCCGCTTATGGCTCACTGTATCTTAAAAACGGTAAAATCATCGATACACACTCCGTTGGTAACAACCGCATCGTAGGTGTAGCCATGTTTATGTTCTAAAAACAGATGAATACATTACCTATCCACCTCGCTCCGCTGCAAGGTTATACCGAAGCAGCCTATCGCAATGCCCATGCCGCCGTTTTCGGCGGTGTGGATGTCTATCATACTCCTTTCGTACGAATAGACCGGGGAGAATTCCGCCATAAGGATGTACGGGATATTCTTCCCGAAAACAACCGGATTCCTCACCTCATTCCACAACTTATAGCCTCCGAGATGGACAAAACAGAGCGAATAATCGCCCTTTTCATCGAACAAGGCTATCGGGAGATGGACATTAACCTCGGTTGCCCTTTCCCGATGTTGGCAAAACGGCAATGTGGATCGGGCATGCTGCCCCACCCTGATAAAGTGGAAACATTACTCAAACAGATCGAACAGTATCCCGATGTGAGCTTCTCAGTAAAAATGCGCCTGGGATGGGAAAAGCCGGATGAATGTTTGACCCTGTTGCCTCTATTGAATGCGGCTCCGCTGACCGAGATTATCGTTCACCCCCGCTTAGGTATCCAGCAATACAAAGGAGAAGTAAATATGGAGGGCTTTACAGCTTTCTACGAAGCATGCAGACATCCTGTTATCTACAACGGAGACATCCTGACCATAGAAGACATCCGGTGCATCACCGAAAAGTTTCCGAAACTTACCGGAGTGATGATCGGCCGCGGATTATTGGCAAACCCTGCATTGGGTTGGGAATATAAAGAAGGCAGGAAACTTACGCCTGAAGAATGGAGAGAAAAGTTGAGAGCACTGCACACAGCCGTTTTCCAACACTACGAGACACAGATACAAGGTGGCGAAGCACAACTGGTGACTAAGATGAAAACGTTCTGGGAGTATCTGGCCCCACAAATAGACCGAAAGAGCTGGAAAGCTATCCATAAAAGCACTACGCTTACCAAATACAACATTGCCGTCCGTTCGGCATTTTGATAAAAAATGTAATTCACCACAGAGTAACACAGAGTTTCACTGAGTGAGCCTCATCCATTAATAACTAATGATAGTTATCCGTGTTACTCTGTGGCAAATACGAATTTTGATACATCCCTCTTAAATTGATTCACCGGCGTCCGAAACAAAGGGAGAGCCCTCTTAGCCCTTCTCTCCCACCGTTTTTTACGTTCCTACGGATGCAATTCTTTGAAAGTGTCGTTTTCTTCTTTCACTTGTTTCACAGTTTCGTTCAGATCGTCAATCGGAAGGTCGTATCCATACCATCCGGTATAGCAATCGGTCACGTACCACTTACCGTCAATCAAGTCGAATATCACACGAAGATCTACTTCCGACTCTTCATATCCGGCTTCAAACTCTTTATGTGTCGGTTCGTTTACCGTAAACTTAGAAACATAAATTCCTCCTTCTTCCTGAGTGATGCGTTCCTCTTTCAGAGTCTCGGAATCCAGCAACGGCCATTTTTCCTGAGTAAAGGGGAAGGTCTTTTCACTATTCCCATCGTCCGTCATCAAAGTGATGGGAGTTTTCAACGGAAACTTGACACGGGTATACTGGAAAGAAGCACTTGAGGTGAATTTCTTCAGAAACGACTGGAAGGTCTCCTCAGCCGTCTCCGCAGCAACATCACTCTCTGCCTTCGCTTTCGAAGTATTTCCACAGGAAATAAAGCAAATACCCCCTATCAGGGTAAGCATAAACAGACAAAGCACAAATCTTTTCACTTTCATAACGAATGGATTTAGAACGGGGAATCTCACCCCGCATTTTCAGCGGGCAAAGATAATATATCTTCCTAATATCCAACTCGGAGGGACAGAATTATTTATGTCTCAGATACTCATAGCCAAAACGGCAATAAAGACACTTCTTCTTATCGCAATATTCTTTCTGCAATTGTAACAACGCCTGGCTATCCGCCGCTGTCTGAACCGGAATGCCGGCTCCGCTCCACATACGGGTAACATAATTATTTTCA
>OITC01000404.1_pt1 | contig 11889 bp, 9 predicted proteins | sample 1586771 | NCBI WGS metagenome assembly OITC01 (sample SAMN02674968, study PRJEB24791) | human gut metagenome, SKBSTL038 | isolation source: stool | host: Homo sapiens | place: USA | reverse complement strand
TATCTGTTTTTTCATTAAAGCATTTCTCACATCACGGTTTGTAACCGTCTTCTCCCAATGCGGCGGCCTGTACTTCTTCCTTGAGGCATTCTTATAGAACTTCCTTGCCAACAACAGACCACATCCGACAAGCAATACGAATATGAAAAGCATTTCACCGCCTGTCGTACCGTCCTCCAGCCAGCTCTTGACGTTCAGCAGGAGCACGGCCACGGCGAATCCGCCGTAACCGAGCAACAGATAGAAGTCGCGTACCAGCAGCCCGTGTATCTTGCACGGGTTCTCGATCCCTTTGCGCACCTTGTACTCCATGGCGGTCAGATTGAGAAGCTGACACCGGCTATCTTGCCCACGCAGAAGCTGATGACGGTCACCGCGATAAGGACATAGCCGACCATGTAGGCGACGTTCATCCATCCCTGTTTCTTGTTGCCCTCGCTGTTCTCGTCATTGATAAGTCTCCAGTTTTTTCCTATGCCTACGGCAAGCGCCATGACCATCACACCGAGGAAAACCGGCAGTGCGATGTCGTTCAGGACGGTGTTGATGTCACTTTTGATGGATTGTGCCCCTGCCGGAAGAACCGCCGCCAGCAGGACGGATAAAGTATAAATTTTCTTTTTCATTGCCTTTCTTGTTCTTTTTCAGTTATTGTTCCTTCATAATTGCCTCCGGGCTGCCAGCCGGTGATGGTGATGTCCTCTATCTCCACCCCGTTTCCGGCGGTTTTCAAAGTGTAGACATATTCCTTTCCGGATCGGAATGCCGCCGCCGGCATGACGAAGTCGTATGGATGTCCGCCGGCCACCAGCGCCACGTGCATGGCCGGACTGTCACCGGGATAGAGCAGCAGGCTTCCTGTCCCGGAGGATATTGTGCCTTTTTCCGGTTTTATCTCCAGTGAGCCCGTCAGAAGACTGTACGAAGCGGAGTAGCTGTAATCCGCCACTCTGACCGCGGTGACGGCGGCGGGCATTCTGAAAGTCACCTTCGAAAGAAGATGATACAGGGTGATGGAGGCGGAGGGTGCGTTCCCGGACACCATGGTCCTCTCCGAATACAGATAGTCTGTCTGGCTCCTTGCGTCCAGGCCCATCTTTCCGCCGCTGAAGGACGGGTTGTAAGGATAATACGCATATATGCCTTTATCCCCGTCCGACAGGGAAATCTCCGCGAATGTCCATTTCCCGGACCGGTTGAGGACTCGGATGTTGTCCGGATACAGGTTTCCGGCCGTATCCGTTACAAACATGCCGAACTCGCTGACGGACATTTCCTGCCCGTCATCACCACGTGCCGTGCAGGAGCTGATGGACATGACGGCGTCCTGCTCCGGACTGTCGTTAGGGCCGGAGCAGCCGCTGAGGGCTGCAACCGGCATTACAAACGTCAGACAAATAATGAGATGATTGAATGGTTTATCCATATTTATAGTTTTTAGTTTATGTCCACCGATACCTTTCTGTCCTGGTATACAGTGATTGACAGTTTCCTTCCGCTTTCGTTCTGGGTCAGCGTAATCGTGCCGCTACGGTCGGAAGTTGTCGGGTTTTCACTGACGGTTGCCGAGTTTGTGCCGGCACTGATCCAGGACACGTTGGCGGAAGCCGACCAGCCGATATTGCTGCGGGAGGTTTCGCTGCCGTTGGTGTATGTGATCTTCTGTGAGGTGACACTGTAGGTGACGGTTCCCCCGGTGGAGACGACGTCATCACCGCTGACGGCTCCGAGCGTGAATATGTACCCGTAGGTGATTACATCCGCGGGCTTTCCATCCTGATGGATTGTCACATGGCCTGATTTTCCTCCGTAACTTGCCGTATAGGTACAATTGCGGGATGAAGTGCTGCCATTGGCCGCCACTGTGACAGTCGTGCCGCTCCGGCTGAAGCCCGACGCGCTTCCTGACCATGAGGCGGATGAGCTCACATCCACACTCCGGTATTCTGTGGTGGTGCCTGTTGTTATGCCGTTCCACTTCGTGTATTTCGGACGGCTTTGTGATGCTGTCGCACTCAGGCGGCTTGTGCCTCCGGATGAGCCGATACCGGACGGGCTGGCGGACACTGACAATGAGCCCGTGGTCCAGTTGCCGTACTCCGTTGTCTGACTGCCGGCGGACTGTCTGACCGTACAGGCGGCCGACCTGCCGTTTGAAGTGGCCGTGACTGTGCAGGACCTTTCAGACGCTGTTGTGTTGTTGCCTGCTGTCAGTGTTGTTCCGGACAGGCTGAATCCGCTGCCGGCTGCCGACAATGACGGTGTGGCCCTGTCTGTTTCCGTACCGCCGGAACCGCTGACACCGTTCCACGTCCATGTGCGGGTACGGGTTGCCGCCGCGCTGATGGAGGATGTGCCTCCGCTTGCGGCTATCGTGACCGGATTGGCTGACACTGTCACGTTCCAGGCACTCCATGACGCATATTGCCTGTTTCCTGCAGACTGGGTGATCGTACAGCTGGCTGATTTACCGGCATGGGTTGCCGTATATGTTATACTTCGCGTGCTTGTTGAGGTGTTGTTGCCGGCGCTGACTGTTTTTCCGGACAGGCTGAATCCGGCTGCACTGCCCGAGATGACAGGTGTGGCGGTTTCCGTACCGGTCTTTACCCCATTGGTATATACGTCACGCGCAGCCGAGCAGGTCAGCGTTGACGTTCCTCCGGCGGCCGCGATAGTGGTCGGACTGGCGGATATGTTTACTTTCCAATCTCCGTAACCGGTTGTTCCGGCCGGCTGCTTGACTGTACAGCTGGCTGATTTACCGGCATGGGTTGCCGTGACTGTACAGGATCTTTCAGATGTTGTTGTGTTGTTGCCTGCTGTCAGTGTTGTTCCGGACAGGCTGAATCCGCTGCCGGCTGCCGACAATGACGGTGTGGCCCTGTCTGTTTCCGTACCGCCGGAACCGCCGACACCGTTCCACGTCCACGCACGGGTACGGGCTGCATCGGCCGTGATGACGGATGTACCTCCCGTGTTTGCAACCGTTTCCGGATTGGCCGATACGGTTACACTCCAGTCGCTCCAGGATGCGTATTGTTTTGCACCGGCATCCTGTGTTATGGTCAGGCTGTTATCCGATGTTATGCCGTTGTAACTGCCTTTTACGGTAATACTTCTGGCATTTGTCGTAGTATTGTTGACAGCCAGGACCTGATTCCCGGACAGGCTGAATCCCGTCCCGGTTCCACTGAGGGAAACCGTTACATTTTCTTTTTTATCAGGATCCCGGTGGTCGTTATAATAAGTGCTGAGAACGGCTGTGACAGCCTTGTTTCCTCCGGCAGCGGGTATGTTTCCCGCAGTTGTGCTGATTTGCAAGGTCTGCCGCGTGGTAGCGGAGGACTGTTGTACCGGCAGGATGTAAGTCCTTCCGGATTCTGCCTGGGTAAACAGGACCTTGCCGTTTCGGGGAGCGGTATTCAGGTTTTCCGCCACCTTTATTGTTTTGCCCGCCTTGTCCGGGGTTATCCAGACGTCTGTCGTTGAAACCGTGTAATCCAATGGACTCTCAGTGCCGGGCAATGGCTTCCCGTTTATTGAATAATATTTGTTTGAAACCGTTTCGTAGTTATAGATGCCGCCGGAATAGCCGCTGCCGATGGTTTCCGGACTGACGGTAAAGGTATACTGCAGCTCTTTGCCCATGAACGGAATTACGGTAGTATGCCCCGCAAGGAATTCTTTCTTTGCCGTAAGGGTGTAGTCCTTTTTTGTGCCGTCGGCAAATAAAAGGGTAAGGAATGTACCGTCGGCATCCCGGGCCTGCGCCGGAATGACCGCAGTGAATGTGCCGCCGTCATTATACATCCGTATATCCGAGGTGGCTCCAAGGGTATTGGCGGTGCCGGTTCCCAGGTTGATATTGGCTGTAACCTTGGCCCTTTGGATGGTCACGCCGGAAAGTGCCTCTCCCGCTTCCGGCGTATAAGTGACCTGCAGCCGGGACAGCCGGTGGGAGAAGGCGAGCGTTATGACCTTATCGGTTGTTCCGCTCCTGTTGGCCGCATACATGAAGTCGGAAAGCGTGATGCCTTCCCGCTGGTCCCCCTGTATGCTGAAATCATAATCCAACGGATTGCCCATGTCTTCCCTGTAGGGGTAATAGGCATAATAATCCGTTTCATGGCCGGCGGCTATTTCGTTGGCGTCCCCGTCCGCCACGAACTGCGAGCCGTTCCAGACGAACCGCTTGTTGTCCGCATAGTTTCCGGACGTTTTCAAGGTTGCAGGCGCTGATGACATGCGTACTGCCGCATAGACGCCGATGGCATCCCCGGTCTCAAACGTTGTCTCGGTTGCCCGTGCTCCCCCTGCGTCAATTTCAAAGGACACGGTATCACGGCTGTGGATTGCGGTGCCTTCCTCATTCTCACAGCCCTGCAGGGACAGGAGGGTTGTCACGGCCAGCCAGGGGAAAAGGCTGTTTAAAATATTCTTCATTTTCATCGTTTTGTCTGATTATGGGGGATTGGCAGCCCCGATATGGTTTGTAACAGGGCGGGAAGAAAGGCTTCCCGCCCCTTAAAGTCAGATTACAGGTACAAGCTGGATTTCACCTTTCACATCGTCTGTCCAGGGTTCGATGGTCACACCGCTGCCATCGGCACCGCCGATGACCAGACCGTTATTCCCCAGTACGATGTCGTAGATATTACGGTAAGAGCGTTCCCATTTCGTTCCGGCCGGGAAGGTGAATTGCAGCTGCTTTCCGTCAATGGTGAACACGGCCTGCATATCCTTGCCCGCTGTCGCATCAACCGGAACGACAATGGATGAAAAGGATACGGCCTTGTCTGTCAGGGTGGCGCCGGCGCTGAATTCCACATTGCCTGCCGTCGTTTTTGTCAGGGAACCTGTTGAAATATCCATAGTGGCACGGGTATACAACGGAGTGGCGGAACCGACATTCTTCAGTGTGATTCCGGTAAGGACGCCTTCCTGTCTGTATCCTTCCGTTTTCTTCATGCGGAATACGACCTGTGAAAGGGCATGTTTCATCGTGATGTTCACATTACGGTTCAGGATGCTCGCCTTGGTGTCGCCCTGTCCGTACAGATGGTCCGTCTGGGTGGTGATGTCCACCGGAAGGGCGGAGGGGGTGGTCAGCGTGGCATCATACGGATAATAAGCGAACACCGTCGCCTCGTTCTCATCCAGCAGGATCTCTTCCGAAGTCCATCCGGCAGCTGAATAGGTGAAAGGGGTGTTGGTATAGACGGCATTCTGGTTGTACGGAGTGCCCAAAGTACCGTTGCAGACATAAAGACCCAGCTTGTCACCGGCTTCCCAGGCAGTCTTTTCCGCACGGGAAACAGCGGGAGCACCGATGTTGGCGTTGATTTTCAAGGAGGCACGGACATCCTTGACGGTTCCTTCTTCATTCTCGGAACAGCTGCATGCCAATACGGCAAGACACGCTGCGAACAAAAACATTTTCTTCATTTTGTAAAATTTTAAATTGATGATAAAAAAACAGTATTAATAAGTAATTATTCCCTGGCCCCATTCCACATTCTGCCAGTCCTCGATGGAAGCGGATGCGGTATGTAGGGACGGGGATACGCGGACGGTGATGTCCACACTGATACCGTCAGCGGTGAAGTCCTTGAACACATCACTCAGGTCAAGATCCGCATCCACGGGCATGTCCCCGTCCAGATGAAGACGGATGACATTGCTCACCCCGGTATTGATGCCGAACACCAGCATTTCCTTCCGGAAGAAATTCTCCTTTTCAGGGGAGACGGTGAAAGGCAGGGTGGCGAAACCGCTTCCCTTTTCCCTTGTACGTACATACCGGCTTGTGGTCACGCCGTCAAGTTCGGCGGTGATCCCGGTATATTCCAGGATTCCCGTATTCGTCACCGTGATGTTGAAGACAATCCGCTGCACCATCAGTTTGCTCTCGCAGGTGACGTGCAGGGTGTCGTCAGTCATGACCGTACCGGTCACGGAAGAGGAATACGCATATCCCTGCTCCGCCGTGATCTTTCCCTGTTCCGTCGGAACACGCAGGCGGACGGTGGCGGCGGAGCCCGCATCCTCAAGGATGTTGACATCCTTGTTGCAGGCGAGAAACTCGTAACTCCCGATATGCAAGGTCCCATACGCATCACCGCTTCCATTAAAAGGAATGGAAAGATTGTCATATTCCGCCACGCCGTTACCGGTCAGCGGAAAAACCATCAGGTTCATCTCAGCCTGTTCCGGTGTGCCCATATCGGAAGGGTGATGGAACCCGTTACGGGCGTGCAGGTATCCTTTGTAGATACAATCCTCGGTGAACAGGCCGTCACAAGAGGAAAGTGACAGCAGGGACAGGAATATGCCGGGCAGAATTCTTACTATTTTATTCATATTGCGACAGGTTTAAATTATACGTTGTTATCAGCCGGTTGATTTCCGGATCAAGACGACCGCGATAGGCTTTGGAACCGTCCAGTTCCAGTGAGCGCATGAAGGAGGACACGGCTTTGCCGTCGTCTTTCAGACGGCTGTACAGGATGGACAGCAGGTAGCACACATTGGAACTTTCCGGCAGGGATTCCAATATTCCGGCAGCCCGTGCATCATAGCCCAGTGACATCAGGCAGATGGCCGTGTTGTAGTCGTTATAGTCCGACAGTATCACCAGCGCGTCCTTGTACTGCCTGTCCTCCATCAGGTCGAGACCGTGCATGTAGGCCGAGTCAAGGACGGTGGTGTATTTGAATTCCTCTATCATATCCCGGCGGTGCAGGTAGAATGCGAAGTTCACCGCACGTGCCAGAGGATAATAGTTCTCCCTGATATGCTTGTAGGCATCCGGAAAACGTTTCCGGATCCCGGCCTCCCTTGCGTCCGGATCCTTTACGGAGGACATGATATCCAGAACGGCTGACCTGTCATCCATTTCCGTATCCTGTTGTACCTTGCGGACAAGAAGCTGCCAGTCCTCGCCAATCCACCGGGGACGGATCAGGGTGTCGATGCCGGTCCTGTCATCCGTCCTTCTCACCAGATATTCCTTCAAGGCGACGGCACGCTGCTTTGACAAGGCATAATTGGTGGCCGCACTGCCTTCCGGGGATGCGGTGGCGGTCATGTCAATACTGTCCATCACCAACTCACCGGTATAGGTCAGCTTGTTGATCGCTTCCAGGACTTTGTCTATTTCGGAACGGTTGTTCCCGTATTCCTCGTCAAACAGGTATCTGCCTGCCGGATAATTGATATAGGCGGTCGTATTGGCCGTGGCCTTGCGGTATATCTTCTCCTTCCTGTACCGGGGCGCATGGTCCAGGAACTGCACCATACTGCTTATATAATAGGTAATGGTATCCGAGGACGGTAAATTGGCGGAACTGCCATTGACGGCAAGTATCCTTCCGTCTACTGTCAGATCAATACGTTTCGTGTTATCGGTAACATCCATCTCCTGCCGGTAATAATAGCTGAAGGTATTGTTCCTGTTCCTGATGACCGTATCCAGACGGGCGGCCTGGTAAGGGAAACGAACCAGCTCCTCATATTTGCGTGACACCGCGTCACGTTTGCGTTCGTTCTCCGCAATGCGCTTGTAATCGAAGTATCTCTCCGCTATACGCGCCGAATCTTCAGGCGTCACTCTGCGTACCTTCAGAGGGGTGCCTTCCGAGAACATGCGGTAGCGGGACGGAATCAGCGTGGTGTCCAGGTCACGGCGGAGCCAGTAGGCGGGAAGTACGGACAGGATGGTGTTGTGGCCGGCGATGGCCATGCGGTTCCGTTCCATCTTCGCGTTGAAGTGCTGGTAACGGCGGTTCCATCTCTCAGTCCAGTCAATCCATTCCTCGCGGGCGATATAGTCATGCTTCCATGCCTGGTAGAACTCCTCCTCCAGCTCGGCCATGGCACGGCGGTAGCCTTTCATGTCGAACATCTCTTTCAGATAGGCGGAATCCGGGATGATGCTGTTTATGAAGGCCTGGTACTGCGCGTATCCTTTTTTCTGCCGCTTGACGAAGTCGGCGCCGGACAGGAAGATCCTCTCCAGTTCTATGCGTCTGCCACGCTTGTAGGCCACAGGGGTCAGCTGTACCTGCCATTTGTCATCTATCAGCCTGCCCGGAACGGTCACGACAAAATCCAGATTCACTTTCCCGGCACGCTCGGGGATGTTCCTGTTACGCGCGACAATGGTCACCTCGTCCAGCTGCAACACGGTCATCTCTTCACCCGTAACGCTGTCACGTTCGGCCATGGTGACAATATGTTCCACTCCCGAACTGTCCTTCCAGGTGATTTTTTCGGGAACGGAATAGCATGTCGTGTCCGGTGCAGGCCGCTTGCCGGCCTGTGAGAGACCGACCTTGCTGATGCTCCTTTCCATCTTGTGGGACAGGGAACAGGATAAGGACAGCAGTGGAAGTAAAAGGATTACAGGTATGTTTCTTTTTTTCATAGGACCGTACATTTAGAAAAGATATATCATGTTCAACGCCACACGTGAAGGTATCAGATACCATCCGTGTTTTCTGCCCAGGAAGGCGCCGCATTCCCGGCAACGGTATTCGTTGTACCTCGCCCAGACCGCGGCGCCGCCGAGTTCCCATTCTATGTTCCATGTTTTTGACAGGGGGTAGGCCTTGCCGATGGAGAGGCCGATGCCGTAGCCTTCTCCCTCATAGCGTTTCTTGTTCCATATCCTGCCGATCGAATAGCCGCTTGCCAGGGTGTTCATCCCGACAAAAAAATTGGAGTAGGACTCCACGAACCAGTAGCGCACGCCCGGCATGACAGTCAGGTTGCGGAACTGGCGGTTATCCTTAAAGACGAAGGGATTGTACTGGACCGGTAGATGAAGCGACCATCGGCGGTTCAGCGTCATGGACCCCTCCAGGTTGATGTTGCCCGTTGCCAGCCCTATCAGGTTGGTACGTGCGGAATAGAACTGGGCCGGGGATGCCAGGCAGACGCCCAACAATATCCCCAGAAAAAAGAATTTCTTTCTCATCTGTTTTCTCCTTCCTGATTGGACGGCCGGGAATTCAGCACGGTGATGTCCCATGCCGTCAGCGTGTTGAAGTAACGGCCGTCCCGTTCACGGGCGGAAATGTCAAATTTGACACTGACCTCCATACCCTCCTCCATGGGAAAACGGTCCATGTTGGCATTCATCACTTGCAGGCAGATCCTCTTCGGATACTGGTCTTGCGTTTCTATCACAAACTCACGGGACTTCCACGGAGTGCCCGATGTCTTTCCGACTCCTTCCTTGACCGGAAAGAGGGTAAGTACTTTTCCTTTTATCTCCATATTTTTTTCGTTTATGTGTTTTTAATCAAGTGAACGGGGATGAACCGCAACCATCCTTTTCACGATCTGCTAAAACCATTCGGCATCCGGATCGACCTCCACGGAAAGCCGGTCCATGATCCAACTTATCAGATAATTAATCCATTTCATATCTTGTTCTTTTTATCACATCTCATTTCCTGCAGTCATTGCTTTTTTTTTACAGGCTTGCAGGAACTCGTTGAAATCGTTATGCCGGGGATACAGCCGGACGGACTCATTGACCAGTACCGTATCCTTCCCAAGATTCCCCTCCAGTTTCTCCAGGGCGTCCATGCCTGCCTTGTCGTTGTCCAGAAAGGCATGTACCAGCCGGTGCCGGGAAAGGAACTCTCCGGACCTGCCGGCCATGGCCGTGGAGTTCAGGATGCAGAAATTCATTGGCGGCAGTCCGGGATGTTCCCTGGCATACTGGAGATAGCTGAGAAAATCCATGAATCCCTCGAAAACGGCACAACGGTCGCCTCCATTGTCAAGACAGGTGACGGCTTTTACTCCGGCACATCCCTTGAATATCGGATTCCTGAGCTCCATGCCTCCCTTGTCATTGGGGAAAGCTACGGCGAAACAGCGCCTGTCCTTCCTTCCGCTGAAATGGTAGTATGCTTCCTTGCAATATGCCTTTGCAATGTCCGCATCAATTCCACGCCGGCCCATGTATTCCAGAAGCATCCTGTTGGTCAGGGGATTGATATTGTCGACAGTCAGTCTGGGGCTGGTGCCGGCATCCCCGGCGGAAGTCGGAACAGGGAGGGGGGCGGACGGGGCGGACAGGTCGCTTTTTTCAATCCGCCGCATGGCGGAGTGAAAATCGCACCGTTCCAGACGCATGACCAGGTCTGCCACACCTCCCGAGCTGTCCTCACCGAAATCCTTCCATTTGTTCGTGTGCAGGTTCACCATGAAGCTGGGGGTCTCCTCATTTCTGAAAGGGGAGCTGTACATGAGATAGCCGTGGTAGGACCTGACCGGTTCATGACCGTATTTTTCCAGTATCTCCCGCAAGGGGATCGCATTGGCTTCCTGTGATTTCATAATCTTTCGTTTTTTTTAAGTTCCTGCCGCACCGGCTTCACAGCGGGACGGCAGGATGGAATGTTCTTTCACATACTAACTAATGTCAAAATATCATGCGGTCCGGACGGACGTCAGCCTGCTCCTGAGAAAACATAGCGGGCTCCTGATGCGCCCGTTGCTGCGCTCGATTTCCTTCAGGGCGGCTTCCAGCACACGGGGGGAGTCCGCGGACAGATGCAGGATCTCATGCTGCTGTGCCGGAGAAATGCCTAGACGCTCAAGGGCGGCACGGAAACCGTCCTGCCTCTTTTCTCCTGAACATTCAGCGTTGTACTTGCGGATATAGTTCTCTATCAGCGGAGTGAGGCAGCCGCCCACACTGTAACGGTAGTCACCGTTACGGATGCTGTCCTTGACGGCGGCTATGGCGTACTCCAGAGGCATGGCCGGATAACGGGCTTTCAGAATGCACGCCCAGCGGATCTGGTCATCCTTCAGGTTCAGGTATTCCAGATCGGATTTTAAAGTCCGGATGGAATTGTCCTCCTCATCCGTCTTTTCCTGAACGGATGTAAAGGAGCTTGAGGATGATATGTTTTCTTTTCTTTCCTTTATATTGTAAGCTTCCGGAATATTCACGGATTCTTCCGGAATAAATCCGGTTTTTTCCGGAAGAATCCCCTCTTTCAAAGGAACGGGCGCTTCTGAAGGTTCCGTGAAGGGAACAGAGGTGACTGCCACAGATCCACAGATCGGAACGGACGCCGCTTCCACAGGGAGCTGTGCCCGGGAAACCGGGAAGGAGGATTTTTCTTCGGAAAGAAGATTTATTTCTTCCGGAATGACTGTCTTGCGCTTGGCCGCGTGACACATGGACACATATCGGATCTGGATGGAGTGCCCTGTCAGAATGCCGTACTGTTTCCAGATTCCGGCATTGAACAGCCCCGTTTCCGTACAATAGTTGATGATCCGGAGAACCTCCTCTTCCCTCATGTTCCAGTATTCCGCACAATCGAACAGCTCGTCCTGTGTGAAACGGATATAACAGCCTTCCACACGGTAGATCTCATTCAGGACATACTGGTATATCGCATAACCGGCACAGCTGTGTTCCTTTCTCAGCTTGCGGATCTTGATGTCACGGAACCGGTCCGTTTCGGCCCTGTAGTACTCAAAGCCTTTTCTGGCAATTCTTCCCATAATTATACGTTTTAAGAATTTTTTTTCAGTGTGAAACAAACAGGATTCGAACCTGTATCACCAGCCTGCATACAATGCGGTGACTTGCCTGTTAGTCCATTGTTCCGTTACGATTCTGATAAATATCTCATTAAACTATCCTTATCTCTAAAAAGTCTTTTTCCCCATTGTGGATAATTGTTTCTGGGCACACTTAGCCCATCTGACAGCTTATAAACCATAAGAAAACTATCATCAGTATAGGATATTTCGATAATTATTTTGCTTATACTTGTATGGATAATGTTATCACCGCTCAGATAGCATACGCTATCTCCTACGTTAAATTCAGTATCTATATTCATACCT
>OITC01000385.1_pt1 | contig 12845 bp, 10 predicted proteins | sample 1586771 | NCBI WGS metagenome assembly OITC01 (sample SAMN02674968, study PRJEB24791) | human gut metagenome, SKBSTL038 | isolation source: stool | host: Homo sapiens | place: USA | reverse complement strand
TTTTTACCTTATCCTCAGAACTGCTTGCTAATAAAGTGGTTATAAAAATCTTCCAAAATTACATAAAAACTTTTTCCTGTCTTGCAAATGGCATAGATAATGATGGAAAAGAATATGATGGATGCACCCGAGGGGACATTCAAGTAGAAAGAAATCATCAGCCCGCCCAGGCAACTGAGGTAACCGATGCCGATGGAAAGCCAGATGATGCGGTGGAACCGGTGCGAGAACAAGTTGGCGGTCATCTGCGGAACGGTGAGCAGCGAAATGACCAGCACGATGCCCACCATGCGCAGGCATGCCACGATGGTCAGCGCAATGAACATCATCAGTACATATTCGAATACCTGCACCGGAATACCTTGCGAGCGGGCAAACTCCCGGTCGAAGGCTACGTAGATGATGGGATGGAGATACAGCGCGAAAAACAGTATCAGCAGCAGGGCAAGCCCTCCCAATAGAGCGATGTCGCTCCAGGTAATCGTGAGAATGTTGCCGAAGAGATAGGCGGACAAGTCGGGTGCGAATCCCGGCGAGAGGAAAGTGAACATGATGCCCAGTGCCATGCCCAATGTCCAGAATACGGCAATGGCGGAGTCTTCCCGCATGTCCTTCCGTTTGCTGAGCCACTCTACACCGAAAGCGGACAAGACTGCAAACAAGGCTGCCGACAGAATGGGGGAAATGCCGGTATACAATCCCAGGCCGATACCGCCAAAAGATGCATGCGTCAATCCGCCGCTGATGAACACTAGTCTCCGGGTAACGATGTACGTGCCTATCAGCCCGCAAGCAATGCTTGCCAGCAAACTGCCGATGAGGGCATGTTGGAAAAAAGTGTATTGCAGTAGCTCCATTTATTCAATTAAAAATTAAGAATTAAAAATTAAAAGTTGGATGTGGAGTGTTAGGAATGGGGGGTGAGACGGCGTTCGCCGATGATGAGGAACACTTCATCCTTGATGTTGTCCGGCAAGGCTATGCCACGCAGTTGCAGGCTGCGCACCCATCCGGCTACGTCCGTGTCTTGCATGGTGTAGAACACGTCGCGGAACTCGTCTTCCTGCTCGGGAGTATAGGCATCGGGAGCGGTGCCGATGTATTTGTCCAGTTCTTCGTCATCGTAATATTCTATTTGCTTGCTGACGGCTGCCAGCAGGCTGTCACGTTCGCAGATTTCATGCTGTCCGCAGCACTCGGCATCCACTTCCTGCACTTCGGGCATGGCGTCCAGTTCGCCGCGGTCTATCTTCTTCTGCAGTTTCCGGTTGCGTATAATTCCGGCTGTGGCTGCCACGAGGGCAAGGGCAATCAGGCTAATAATCAATATCCACATGGGCTTCCTTTTCTTGAAAAACATGTTCCATTAATAGAACGGACAAAGATACATATTGTTTTGTACACGACAAAATAATGCTTCAGATTGCAGGTAGGTAGATTACTTCCACCCGACGCAGGCATTACTTGCTTGGAACGTAGTGTAAAACTACTTTGGATACATCCTAATCTTAGAATGTATCCTTTATTTCTAAGAATAAAGGTTATATTCTTAAGAATAAAGGCTGTATTTCTAAGAATAAAAGCTTTATTCTAAGATTGCATTGCATTTTGGCAGACTTTAAATCCCGCCTTTTGCAAGTCTTCCCAGTAAGCAGGGTAAGATTTGGTAACGACCTGTGGTTCATCTATCTGTATTTGGGGCAGTACAAGGCAGGCGGGGGCAAATGCCATGGCCATACGGTGGTCTTCGTAGGTGGCGATGACGGGGTCAGCGTCTGCCGGGCAGCGTTCGCCATCCCACAACAAGATGCTGTCTTGCTCGGAGCGCACGACGTAACCCAGTTTACGCAGTTCCGTAATGAGGGCGGTGATACGGTCGGTCTCCTTTATTTTAAGGCTTTGCAGTCCGGTGAAGCGGAAAGGGATGTCCATCAGGCAGCAGGTGACGACAAAGGTCTGCGCCAGGTCCGGGATGTCCACCATGTCTTCGTCGAGACGGGTGGCGGGAGTACCCTTCCGGGTCAGTTTTACTCCCCGGTCTGTATATTCGGTATGGACGCCGAGGCGGGTAAAGACTTCCGCGCCGCGGCTGTCGCCTTGATAGCTGTGGGCGAAGAGACCGAGCAGTTCGATTTCTGCCGTGTGCGCTTCTTCCTTCGTGCTGTCTTCACTTTCTTTTGCGCTACTTCTGTCTCCCCCTTTTATTTTTTCATTTTTAATTCCTTCTATTGCCATCATCTGATACCAGTAAGAGGCGGCGCTCCAATCGCTTTCTACGGTGAAAGGGGTATCCGTGTATCCGCCGGGGCTGACGGTGATGCAATCTTCGGAGACCCAGTCGGCTTGGGCGCCGAAGTCGCGCATCAGTTGCAGGGTCAGGTTGATGTAGGGGCGGGAGATGATGTCACCCGTCAAGTGCAGGCGCAGGCCTTTGGGAAGGACGGTACCAATCATCAGCAGGGCGGATATGTATTGTGAGCTGACATTGCCGGCGAGGGATATTTCGCTGCCGGTCAGTTCTGTTCCGGTGATGCGCAAGGGAGGGAACCCTTCATTTCCGACGTATTCTATGCGGGCGCCGAGCTCTCGCAGGGCGTCTACCAGTATGCGGATGGGGCGTTGCTGCATGCGTTGCGTACCGGTGATGATTCGGGTGCCAGGAGTTACGCTGAGGTAGGCGGTGAGGAAACGCATGGCGGTGCCGGCGGCAAGGATATCTATATGTCCGGGATTTCCGTCGAGGGCGCGAGTCATCACTATGGTGTCGTCACAATCGCTCAGATTGCGGGGCAGGATATTGCCGTGGGCAAGGGAGTGGAGGATGAGTGCCCGGTTACTGATACTTTTGGATGCCGGGAGCTGTATGGCTGCGTGCAGTGAGGCAGGAGCGGAAACGGTATATCGCATGGTCGTATTTGTTAAGTTACGGTGGTAAGGAGTTTTTTTATTGTCACTGCAAAAGTAGGATAAATCTTTGGGAAATGGAAAAAAGGAAACTTGTTTCTGTGGTTTCAATCTTTCGTTTATCTTTGCGGAGGTAAGTCCTGCTATCGGGACGGATAGATATAATTAAGCATCATTCTTATGGAAATAGATTTAACCACCCCCGCCTTGCTGTTTTCGGCCATATCGCTGATTATGCTGGCCTATACCAACCGTTTCTTGTCCTATGCCCAACTGGTGCGCACCTTGAAGGAACAGTACATGGAGAACCCGTCTTCGGTGAAGGCGGCGCAGATTGCCAACCTGAGGAAGCGGCTCTACCTGACGCGTGCCATGCAGGTGGCGGGCATCGGCAGCCTGCTGCTGTGCGTGGTCAGCATGTTCTTTGTCTATATCCGTCTCCATCTGCTTTCGGCCTATATCTTCGGTTTGGCGCTGATATTGCTGATTATTTCGCTGGCCATATCGGTGTACGAAATATATATATCGGTGAAGTCTTTGGAGATACATCTCAACGATATGCACGAGTAGAGGCTCTACGGGATGATGTTCCGTACGGGGAGTTCCAGTTCTCCCCAGTCAATCATGGCATTGAACAGCCTGACAGTAGAGAATGAAGGCAAGTCTTCCGGTCTGATATCTTTTTCCTGCAAGATTCCTTCTTCCAGCAAGGCTGCCCGTTTGGTCCCTTTCAGCAGGGGATGTGCCGGCGTGTACCAGTGGGTACCGTCGGAAAGGGCGATGTTGGCGATGGAGGTGTCTGTCAGCAGGCCTTGTTTCACAATCAGAATGTCGTCGCATGCGCCGCGCAGGGCAAAGAGGCAGTTCAGCGGTTCGCGTCCGGCGCTTTTGTAGGTGTAGTCGATGGTATCGGCCTGCATCAGTGCCAGCGAATGCACGTGCCGCACGGCGTAGGGGGAGTAGCTGAGGTCTTCAATACCTTTTTCACCATACACTACGCGTGCCTTGACGATGCCCGCCCCGGTGATGCCTGCTCCACAGCCGGGAGACGACAGATAATCGGACAGTTGCAGCGGTGTGCTTTCCGGCCAGAAGTGGGCGCGGGTATCGTTCAGCCTCCGGTTGTGGCGGGAAAGGTTGCAGACCCTTCCGTGGTCGATGCGTATGGTTTCAATAAATAGGCACATATATTTTCTGTATTACTTCGTTGTATTCGCTTTCCCACCGGCTTTTGGCGGTGATGCCGCCTCCTGCCTTGAAGTGGAGCTGGCCGTTTTCCTGCTCGATGAAGCGTATCATGACAGCGCTGTCCAGCTGTCCGTCGGCATAATGCCCCATGATGCCGGTGTAGAAGCCCCGGCGGTAGTCTTCGGCCTGGGCGATGATTTCTACGGTTTTGGGCTTGGGGGCGCCGGTGATGGAGCCGGCAGGAAGCAGGCGGAAGATGATGTCGCCCAGGTGTGCGGTGTAGTCTTCGGGCAGGGTGCCGCATATCTCGGAGCTGGTCTGGAGGATGGGGCCCTTATTGGTTTGCAGGCGGTCTATATAGCGGTAGGAGGTCACTTCGACGTGTTCCGAAACCATGCTGAGGTCATTGCGTATCAGGTCGACGATGGTGGCGTGCTCGGCTGCCTCTTTGGTGTCCTGCATCAAGAGCTGTTCCGCATCGGGCAGGGTAGCGTCGATGGTGCCTTTCATGGGGAAGGACTTTATCTTGCCCTTCTCTATGCGGACAAAGATTTCGGGGGAGAAGCAGACGAACCGGTCTTTCAGCCACAGCTTGTACAAGGCTTCGGAGTGGAGGAATATTTCTTCCAGTGTCAGATTGGTGGTGACGGGTACCCGGCAAGTGAGGTTCGTCAGGTAGCTGTTGCCTGCCAGCAGGTTTTGCTTCACGAGGTCGAACGAATGTCTGTATGCGGCGGGGGAAGGGGGAGTGATGTCCCACTGGATAGGGCCGGCGCATCGGGCGGCTGTGCTTCTGGCAAGGGCTGTTGCAGCCGTCTCCGTGTTGCCTGCCTTCGGGAATTGGAAAAGGCAGGTGGCGGGGTCTATCCGGTCGAGGGGCTCAATGTGCGACTGCTCTTGCGCGTAGTCTACGATGAAGAGGAAGGGCACATTGGCTCCGGCCAGTGCGTTCATGCGGGCGATGGTTTCTGTCCGGCTGTACGTCTTCATGCGTCAATAGACTGCGGAGGCTATCACCTGGATTATCAGAATGAGGAACACCATGGCAATGGGATATACCGTGGCATAGGCCACGCTCGGTATGTTGCTGTCCGTCATGGAGTCGGCGGCGGCAAGGCCGGGCGTACTGGTCATGCCGCCGGTGATGGTGCCCAGCAGGTCGAGAATGTTTATCTTGAACACGAACAGGCCTACGCATACTGCCACCAGCATGGGCACCAGCGTGATGGCGGCGCCTACGCCGAACAAGAGCCAGCCGCTTTCCTGGAACGTGGCCATCAGATTCCGTCCTGCCGATGTCCCTACTTCGGCAAGGAAGAGCAGCAGTCCCAGCTGGCGCAGCAGTTGGTTGGCAGGGCCGGACATGGACCACAGAATGGGGCCGGTCTTTCCGATGGCGCTCAGGAACAAGGCGACCATCAGGATGCCTCCCGTCAGTCCCGGAGAGAACGACAGACTGTCCGAGAAGGAGATGTTGAGCTTGCCGAAGAGCACGCCCAGCACGATGCCCAGGGCGATGGGGAAGAAGTCGGTGTCGGACAGTTGCTTGGTGTCGTTGCCCAGCAGGCGTGCCACTCCCTTGATGCCGTCCTTCTCGCCCACCACCATCAGCTTGTCGCCGAATTTCAGGGCGAGGTCGGGCGAGGGGGAGAGGTCGATGCCGCTTCGGCGGATGCGGGTGACGGTGCAGCCGAAGTTCTTCATCAGGTTGAGGTCGCCCAGCTGCTTGTTTATCATATCCTTCTTGGTGAGCAGCAGGGATTCAATCTCCTGCATGTCTACGAGTGGCAGTTCGCCTTCTTCGCGTTCGCCCACGAGGACGGCGAGCTGGTTTAAGGCCTCTTCGCTACCCACGGCTTGTATGTAGTCTCCCTCGTGCAGGATGGTCTGGGCGGTGGGGATGGCTATCTGCTCGTTGTGCTTGTGGCGTGAGATGACGGCTCCGGTCATGGCGCGCGCATTGATTTGCATCAGGCTCCGGTCGAAGACGGCGGGGTTGGTTACGCGGAACAGACAGGTTGTCAGTTCCGGGAACTGGCTGCGGCGTTCCTTCTCCAACCGGCGCGCCTCCTTGTCGAGGTCGATGCGCATGATACGGGGCAGCAGCTTAACGAAGAGAATCACGCCGATAACGCCGAAAGGATAGGCAATACCGTAAGCGATGGATGCCAGTGGGGAATGGGTGCTGTCAATGGCAACGGCGAGTCCCGGCGTACTGGTCAGGGCACCGGCTATCAGTCCCACGACACTGGGAGTATCGATGTCGAAGGCATATTTCAGTCCTACTGCCGTCAGGGCGGCGGAGCAGATGATGAGCAGGGTGATGATGATAAGCGTCTTGCCCTTGCTCCGGAAGGAGTCGAAAAATCCGGGACCGGCCTGGATGCCGATGGTGAAGATGAAGAGCACCAGTCCGAAGTTTCCTAATTCTTTGGGGATGATGACACCGAAGTGTCCGAACAGCAGGGCAATGAAGATGACGGCGGAGACGTCGAGCGAAAGCCCTTTAATCTTGATTCTTCCCAACATGAAGCCTAAAGCCACAATGAGAAAGAGCGCGAAATAGGAGGAGTTTAACAAGTCAGCAAACATAATCAGTTAAAGAGTTAGGAATTTATGTCACAAAGATAGTGCAAAAAAGTGAGATAGAAAAAGTCTTGCTTCCTTGTGGCATATAAAAAAAGATGATGTGCCATCAACCGTTTTGACACATCATCTTAATATATATATCGGCCTATATGACCGGTATTCCTGCGTGGGGCAGGGCGGTACTTATTTTTCGAGTTCCTTCAGCAGTTCCTCTACGGCAGCTTTCAGCTGTGTGTCTTCTCCCTTCACGATGGTCTCGGGTGAATTGGCTACTTTGATGTCCGGCTCCAGCTGCGAGTTCTCCAGATAGCTGCCGTCCGACAGGCGGTAGCCCACGACGGGGATGCCGAATACCAATGACGGGTCTTGCAGGCGTTCCCACGACACGCTGGTCATGGTTCCCGGCACGGGCATGCCTACCAGCTTGCCCAGTCCGCGGTGGCTGTAAACCCACGGCGTGCCGTGCGCATTGGAGTAGTTGGCCTCGCACATCACCATGATGGAGGGTTTGTTCCAGCGGCGGCTGGGCATGTCGCACGTCTCGCGACCGCGCACCACTTGGGTGAAGTATTTTTGTCCACTGAAAAGTATTTCTATATCCTCGTGCAAGCGTCCACCGCCATTGAAACGGGTGTCGATGACGATGCCTTCGCGGTTGTTGTATTTTCCCAGGATGTCCGAGTAGACGGAACGGAAACTGTCGTCTCCCATAGACTCGATGTGCACGTAACCCAATCGGCCACCCGACCATCGGTCAACGTCTGCCGCACGCTGTTTCACCCAGCGGCTGTAGAGTAAATCGCTGAACGCACCGTTCGTAATGGGGATAATGACCTCTTCCCAGTGCTCCTTGGTCTGCGGGTCGAAGAGAGAAACAAGTGTTTTCTTCCGTGCCTTGTTGTTGAGCAGCGTGTAATAGTCCGCATCGGGGGTGATTTCCACGCCGTCTATCTTTTCGATGACTGTGCCGGCTTTCACCCGGGTGTTGGCTGTGTCGAAGGGGCCTTTCTCCACTACTTCGGCAATGAGCATGCCCTTGCCCGTGTAGTTCCAGTCGAAGAACAGTCCCAGGCTGGCAGTAGGTTCGGATTGCCCTTTGGGATAGAAACGGCCGCCGGTGTGAGATACGTTCAGCTCGCCCAGCCATTCGCTCAGCAGTTCGGCAAAGTCATAATTGTTGTCGATATGGGGCAGGAAGCGGCGATAGGCGGCGGTCATCTTGTCCCAGTCCACTCCGTGCATATTGGTATTGTAGAATCGCTTCTGCTGTTGGCGGTACACGTGGTCGAACATGTATTCGCGCTCCGCAGCCAGGTCCATCTTGGCATCTACCTGGAAGGTGATGGGGGTCAGCGCGTCGGATGAAGTGTCCATTTTCTGCATCTTGTGGCTACCCAGCAGGAAGAGGTTTTTGCCGTCCTTGTCCAGCTGCATGTCTGCCCATCCGGCATCCATCTTGTGCAGCAGTTTGGTTTCCTTCTTGCGGAGGTTCATCTTCCAGAGGTCGTAGCCACCTTCGAAGGCTGCCAGGTAGTAGAGTGTCTCGCCATCCTTGGAGATGATGGTGCTGCCCATGTCGGAAGAGTTCGGGGTGAGGCGCACCACACGGTCTTCGATGCCTTTCAGCTCTACGACGATGTCTTTCGGCTGGTCATCTTTTTCGTCAGCATTGCTGTCTTTCTTGTCGTATTTCTTCTTTTTATCCTTGTTTTTGCCTTGGGGGGTGTCCTTCCCGGCAGACTTCTTTTGTTCCTTCTCCAGCTCCTTGCGCAGTTCGTAGTCTTCTTTGCTCAGGCAGTATTTGTCGTAGGCGTCTTGGTTGAGGAAGACGAGCATGGCGTCGTTCAGCGAGCCCCATGAGGCATGGGCACGCATGCCGTAGCGTTCGGTGGTGAAAAGGATGGCGTTGCCGTCCAGCGCAAAGTGGGGATAGCCGCTCATGTAGCCGCTATTGGTGAGGTTGATGATGTCTTTGCCTCCCTCTGCGCTGACCAGGCCGATGTCGGAGTAGGGGTCGTGCTTGTTACCCGTGAACTCAAGTGTAAACCATTTACCGTCCGGCGACCATGCGTAGTCAAATCCTCCGCCGGTGCTGTACCAGGTGGAGCCGTCCGTAATCTGGCGCACCTTCTTCGTCTCCAGATTGAGCACCATCAGCCGGATGCGGTCTTCGATAAAGGCGAGTTCCTTGCCGTCGGGCGAGAATTGCGGATAGGCACGTTCCACGGTGGTGGAGGGCAGCAGCACTTCTTCTTCAATCAGCGTGGCGTTCGGGAAGTTAGGGTCTTCCTTGCGGGCTATCTTGGCAAGGTAGAGCTGCCAGTTGCCGCCTCGCTCGCTGGCGTAGGCCAGGGTGCGGTTGTCCGTCGCAAAGGAGAGGCCCGCTTCGCGTGCCGGTGTGTGCGTCACCTGCTTGGTAGTGGCATAGTCTGCCGAAGTGACAAAGACTTCTCCGCGCAGCGTGAAGGCAATCTGTTTTCCGTCCGGGGACACAACGGCAGAGGTGGCTCCGTCGGAAGACTGCAGGTTGGCGAATTGCGGCCGGTCATCGCGCACCAGTTCTATGGCGACTTTCTTCGGGGTGGCATCCGGCTGCTGGGTATAGATTTCGCCGTCGTAACTGTAGCACAACGTCCCGCCGTCACTCATGGAGAGGAAGCGCACGGGATGTGTCTTGAAGCTGGTGATGGGCTTCACCTCTCGGGGCTGTGCCAGCGGGAAGGCATACACGTTGAATGAGCCGCCGTTTCTCTCACTCAAAAAGTAAACCGTTCTTCCATCGGGTGACAACACCGGGTTGCGGTCTTCGCCCGCGCGGTCGGTGAGGTTGGTATGGATACCCGTCTTTGCATCATACAGCCAGATGTCGCGGGTGATGGAGGAGGTGTGGTGCTTTCTCCATTCATCTTCAAATCCCTTGCGGTCTTGGTAGAGGAACTGATGGCCCGCCTTGTCGAAGCAGACCGCTTCGGCAGGGGTGCCCAGCACTTGCTCCGTACGCCCTCCCGTTGCAGGTACTTTGTAAAGCTCGGTCATGGCCGAAGTGGGGAAAAGAGCGCTGCTTGCCGGGTCCTGGATGGAGGCGGAAAACAAGATATACTTTCCGTCCGGAGTGAATGTGGAGGGTATCTCACCGGTGGAGTGGGTAGTGAGCCGTTGGGCGGTTCCGCCGTCTGCCGGCATCACGAATACGTCGAAGTTGCCGTATCTGTCGCTGGCAAAGGCTATTTGTTTGCCGTCCGGCGACCATATGGGGGTACATTCGTAGCTCTCTTGGGTAGTAAGCTGTGTGGCGGTTCCACCTTTGGCAGGCACCTTGTAGATGTCTCCTTTGTAGCAGAATGCGATTTCCGTACCGTCGGGAGAGATTTGCACATCGCGCATCCAGAGCGGCGTGGCGGCATGTCCGGCAATGGCAGTAAGGCCTAGTGCAAGGATTGCAAGGGTTTTCTTCATAAGTGTGTGGGTTGATGTTAATATAGAATGTTTATAAACGTCATGATGCTGTCCACAAGGCAAGGAGCGAGGTACGTCATTTCATACCTCGTGCCTTGTATATCTGTTCTTTGGCATTGTTGATGCTTTGGAACTTCTCTTCTGCGGCTTTCTTGATGTCTTCGCCCAGCGTTGCCACCCGGTCGGGATGGTGTTTCAAGGCCAGACGGCGGTAAGCGGCACGCACTTCGTCATTGGTGGCGGTGGGTTCAACTTCAAGTACTTTGTAGGCCTCGTTCAGTGAGCTACCGCCTAGGTTAAGCATGGATTCCACTTCCTTGACGGATAGTCCCATGTACATGGCCACTTCTTTCAAGGCTTCTATCTCCTCGTTGCAGACGTGTCCGTCGCTTTTGGCAATTTCTACCAAGAATACCAGCAGTTGCAAGCGTTCCTCGTATGTCAGGTTGGCGGCAATCTGCGTTCCACAGTCACGGATGGTGTTTTTAAATGCCAGTGGGTTTTGTCTGTCCATCTGCTTGCGCTGTTCGAAGAGGTTGAGCAGTATCCGTTCTCCCTCGCCCACGGCAGCCTCACCGAATGTGCTTCTCAGAAAGCGGCGGACGAATTCCATTTCACTATGCATGATGCGCCCGTCTGCACGGATAATGTACGAAGCCATCACGAGCATGGAGAAGAGGAAACTGTTCCGTTGCCCGGTATAGGTAGTGCCGTGCGTTGGTTCTTCTCCATAATAACTGCCTGCGTCACTTGAATCGGTGTCGAACAGTGAACCGAATACAAAACCTGCCAAGGCTCCCAGCGGTCCTCCGGCCATGAAGCCGATGATGCCGCCTATCCATTTAGCTGCTCCCATAATTTTTCTTGTTTAAAGTGCAAAAATAGAGATTTCTTACGAGAATTCCAGTAATTTGATGAGCTATTCCCGCTGAAGCGAATAGGCACCGTCTTCTTTTTGTACATATTCAGCATATTTATGGCAGCAAGTCTGTCATTAAGAAATACTATAAAAATTAAGGAGTTAAGTCTTAGACTTAACTCCTTAATGCTCAACAGTCGGGATGACAAGATTCGAACTTGCGACCACACGCCCCCCAGACTTCGCGAGAGATAAACTGATAACGGCTGATTATCAATTGTATATACTCTATTGCATCTCTTTCGGTTTACACTATGGTTTACCTATAGTATAATGCTGCTTGTTAATACTAAATCTTTATTTGGAATTATTGCTAATTAGTTAATTCCTATATGTCTAATTCTCATTTGCAAAAATAATACTTTTATTATTAATCTGTGCCTTCTATCGAGTAATTTTTATAGTCAGTTTTCCTTTTCAAATCCCCTCAAACTCTTATATATGATAAGATAGCTTGGAGCATTATTCAGCACTGCAATGAAGAGTGCGTACGGCTTCAAGCATTAATGATAAAAACAATTACCGGGTCACACTTATTTTCAGAAGATGGATAAGCATGTAGATTCGATGATGCGTAGCAATTTCAGTATGTGGACAAGACATAAAGTTCCCCACGAAAGAATGTATGCCGCATGATAGGCCAAGTAAATGCGAGGAGCTATTTACAACGGTTCAACTATCACAACCAGTCGAAAGATTGGTCTATTTTTTTCTTCTCCCCTTCCTTGATTTCCCTTCAAAGCCTTATATATGAGAAAAGTATATAAGAGAAATAGAGAATAGAAACATAATTACTAACAATTTAAAACTAAGAGACATGGGAAATTTAATTAAAGGATTGAAGGTCGCAGCTTATGTGGCCGAGATTATCGTGGCAGGTTCCGTAGTAATCGAGCTTGCAGAAAAGTATTGTGGCAAATTCGGAAAAAAGAAGATTGCCACGGGTGAAGTCAAGGCCGTTGATGCTGCGACTGAAAACTGATAGTACGTCTGATGAATGGATTATGACAAGAAAGCGGACGTAATAATAACCGTATTGGAGGTAGCAACTTCAATACTCAAAGGAATAAAGAAGCTAAGAGGTATATTCATAAAAGCAAAGAAATGACACCTCTTGGCTTTTTGTTTTTTCATCGCATTTTATTAACCGACTAAAAAATAACAAGAGTATGGAAACAATGACTAATGAACTTACTGTCATTCCAAGAACAATCGGAATGGTAACAAGAATGATGGATGCAGTTAATATCGAAGATGCTGTAATCGTATCTGAAGAAGAACAGAAAGAGCATCCTAATTTTATTGAGAGTAACACTTCGGGTATTACACTTGAAGAACTTGAAAGGAACTGTATTGTCCCTAGTTTTGGGGATAACCAGCTTACAATCAGCCACCAGAAATTTATCCACCAGGTAGAGGATGCCGCGAAAGTATATTTTACCGGAGAGAACTTTGGTAACACGGAAATCAGAGTATCACATAAAATCCTGGGCAGGGTTCCGGGAGCATTGACAAAAAGGAAAGAAGAGCTTAGACCGGAGGACGAGACCATCTATTATCAACGTATGGCTTTCTGTTTTCATATCCGTTCCATGAGCAGAATGATGAACGGCGAGGAAGTACATTTATGTATCGGAGGTGTAAGAAGCCTGAACGAGGAAAACTTATACGCCCGAAAATCACCCGAGAAATTCAAGATCTTTATCGGGTGGAGGGTTCGTGTGTGTTCAAATCTGAAGATGTAATTTAAACTGTGTCAGCAAGGAATAAAATATTAATTTTGCTAACA
>OITC01000374.1_pt1 | contig 13504 bp, 8 predicted proteins | sample 1586771 | NCBI WGS metagenome assembly OITC01 (sample SAMN02674968, study PRJEB24791) | human gut metagenome, SKBSTL038 | isolation source: stool | host: Homo sapiens | place: USA | reverse complement strand
GGTGGAGAGCGTTATCTGCCTTTCTCCGAGTTGCCGGATGTGGAACGGTACAGCCGTATGTACTACGACCTTTCCATCAATATGGAAGGGATTGATGCCATCCACCATCTGCTGGCAAGGATGGAAGAGATGCAGCGGGAGATACACTCGCTGCGCGGCAGGCTGAGGCTGCACGGAGAGTATTAATTTTCCTTTCGTCTCTTTGAGAACTTTTGTCCTTTTAAGAAGGGGCAAGCAGGAGGAAGTATTTCAGAAAAAACAAGCGGGCACCGGAGTAGCTAAACTCCGGTGCCCGCTATATTTGCCTTGTCCAAGCAATGCGTTTATTTGCGGTAGCTTTCCAGCTCTTCTGCCTTGAACTTACGGATGAAGTTAAAGTGTTTTTCCACTTCAGCTTCTGCGTAGTTCACATACACCAGAGCCGACTTGCCGAACAGTTCGGGAGCCTTTGTCGCGTCCTGGATGATGAGGTGCGACATGATACATACCGCAGCCATCTCATAGAGGCGACGTGCCACGAAGTCCAGCAATTCCTGATTCTGTGCCTCTTTCACCGCATTGGTGCAGGCTTCGAACTTGTTGGTCATCTCTTTGATGCGGTCCATCAACGGTTGCATTTCTTCGCTGCACGGCACTTGCTCGTAGTCGCGCAAGGTGGCAGAGTATGAGCCGTTTGTTACATAGCGGATAGCAGCTACGGTCTGCAACTGAGTAGTACCTTCGTAGATAGAAGTGATACGTGCATCACGATAGATACGTTGGCAAGCATACTCCAGCATGAAGCCCGAACCGCCGTGAATCTGGATGCTGTCGTAAGCATTCTGATTGGCATATTCAGAGTTCATACCTTTTGCCAGCGGAGTGAAGGCGTCGGCAAGTTTGGCATACTTCTTTTGTTCCTGGCGTTCTTCCGGAGTCAGTTTGCGTTCGCGAGCAATGTCGTCCAGCGCTTTGTAGATGTCAACGTAGCGGGAAGTCTGGTACAGCAAGGAGCGTCCTGCATCCAACTTGGCTTTCATAATAGCCAGCATGTCATATACAGCCGGGAATTCGATGATAGCCTTGCCGAACTGCTTGCGGTCTTTGGCATAAGCCAGACCTTCGTTGTAGGCAGCTTGTGAAAGGCCTACCGACTGTGCGGCAATACCCAGACGGGCACCGTTCATCAAAGCCATAACGTATTTAATCAAACCAAGCTTGCGGTCGCCGCAAAGTTCTGCCTTTGCATTCTTGTAAACCAGCTCGCAGGTGGGAGAACCGTGGATACCCAGCTTGTTCTCAATGCGGCGCACGTCTACACCGCCTTCATTCTTATCGTAGATGAACATGGACAAGCCACGTCCGTCTTTGGTACCCTCTTCTGAACGTGCCAGTACGAGGTGGAGATTGGCGTCACCGTTAGTAATAAAACGCTTCACGCCGTTCAGGCGCCAGCAGTTGTTGGCCTCGTCATAGGTCGCTTTCAGCATTACGCTCTGCAAGTCGGAACCGGCATCCGGTTCTGTCAGGTCCATAGACATGGTCTCTCCGGCGCAGACACGCGGTATAAAACGGCTGTGCTGGTCTTCGTTACCGAATTCGTAGAGCGTTTCGATACAGTCTTGCAGTGACCAGATGTTACCGAAACCGGCATCGGCGGCGGCAACGATTTCCGCACACATGGTGTACGGAGTAATCGGGAAGTTCAAGCCACCGAAACGGCGCGGCATGGTCATACCGTTCAATCCGGCTTTTACCATGGCGTCGAGGTTCTGCTTGGTGCCGCTGGCATATTCCACACGGCCGTTGGCACAGTGGGGACCTTCTTCGTCCACGCCCTCGGCATTGGGAGCGATAATCTCTCCGGTAATCTCTCCGGTGATTTCAAGTACCTTGTCAAAAGAGTCCATAGCATCCGCATAGTCTTGCGGGGCATAGTCATACTTGTCTTTGTCTTGGTAACCGCGTTCTTTCAGTTCGCAGATACGTTCCATCATCGAGTTGTTCAGATGATACTTCAATTCGGGAACTTCGGTATAAAAATTTGCCATAATTTCTTGGTTATTTAGGTATTCTGAAGTATAGGGGCATTGTGAATTTCACTCGCTTGGCCTCTCCGTCCTGATAGCCGGGCGACCAGCGGTAGACGTCGGCAATGGCCTCGAAAGCACGTATGGCTTCTTTATCGATGTCATAGCGCACGGACTGGAGGATTTTTGGATAGGTCATCTTGCCTTCTTCGTCTACAACGAACTGCAGGATTACCCTTCCTTCTGCCTTTTGCTTCCAGGCGTCTTCCGGATATTTGGTAACATTGGCCACCAGTTTCATGAGGTTCTCTATTCCTCCGGGGAAGGATGGAAATACGAAATACGGCTGATGTGCCATTTCAGTTCCGTGCTTGTCGAACATCTTTCCATCGGTGCACTGATTCTCTGAATAGTGTTCCTTTCTACGAAGTTTCCCATCGGGATAGTATTGCAGGAGTGTTCCGTCAAGTTTCCCATCACTGTAGCTCCGGGCCAGATGTATGGCACCGTCGGGATAATACACCATGGTCTGTCCCTCCAGGCGGTTGTCTCTATATACTTCTGTCAGGCTGTCCTTGCCATTTGCATAGAATGATGTATGCAGGCCTTCCCTTATCCTTTTGCGGGGATTGCTTTTGTATTCGGAGAAATGCCAGACATCCTTCTTTTGTCCTTCCAAAGCATACTCTTCCACCTTGATGCACTTCTTGTTTATCTTGGAAACAAGAGCATACCTGACTGCCTGGATGGAGTCGTCCGTCCATTGGTAATTCTTGTCCAACCAGAGCTTTTCTTGAGCTATAGCGGAAGATATACCTGAAAGAAGAACAAATATAAGAATCAGCCCTTTCATGATTACCTTTATTGTTATTTACTGTGTGATTTATAATATTTTATCATCTTCGGGATAACCTCTTCCACCGTACCGTTGATGACATAGTCGGCAATCGTATTGATGGGAGCGTTCTCGTCATTGTTGATGGAGATGATAATACCACTTTCCTGCATACCGGCAATGTGCTGGATTTGTCCGCTGATGCCGCAAGCAATATACAGTTTGGGGCGGACAGTGACACCGGTCTGGCCAATCTGGCGGTCATGGTCGGCATAACCGGCATCGACGGCAGCACGGCTGGCGCCTACCTCAGCATGGAGTTCTTTGGCAAGCTCGAACAACATGTCAAAACCTTCCTTGCTTCCCATGCCGTAGCCTCCGGCAATCACGATGGGAGCGCCTTTCAGGTTATGTTTTGCCTTTTCTACGTGGCGGTCGATGACTTTTACCACATAGTCCGTCTCGGGCACGTACTTGGCAACGTCGTGGTTGATGACTTCGCCCTTATAGTCGGCGTCCAGAATCTCTTTCTTCATCACACCTTCGCGAACGGTTGCCATCTGCGGACGGTGCTCGGGATTCACAATCGTGGCAACGATGTTACCGCCGAATGCGGGACGGATTTGATACAGCAGGTTCTCGTAAACCTTGCCTTCCTTCTTGTCTTCGTGGTTGCCGATTTCCAGTGAGGTACAGTCGGCAGTCAGTCCGCTGGTCAAAGCGGAAGAAACGCGCGGACCGAGGTCGCGACCGATAACGGTGGCGCCCATCAGGCAGATTTGCGGCTTTTCTTCTTTGAACAAATTGATGAGGATAGAGGAGTGGGGAAGGGAAGTATAGGGGAACAAGCCCGGAGCGTCGAATACGTGGAGTTTGTCTACTCCGAAGGGCAATACCTGCTTTTCAATGCCTACCAGATTATTGCCGGCAGCAACTGCCTCCAGTTGACAGCCCAACTGATTGGCTAATTTACGACCTTTGGTCAAGAGTTCGAGACTGACGTCGGCAACTGTTGTGCCTTCTATCTCTAAATATACAAATACATTATTCATAATCTTATCCTATCGTATGGTTAGCTAACAGTTCAACAATCAAATCTTCCACATCCTGGTCGCTGCCCGTCAGCGTCTTGCTTTCTTTGGCCTGGAATGAAATGTTCTGAATGGTCTTCACCTTTGTGGGCGAGCCGCTCAGACCGCATTGTGCAAGGTCGCCGTTCACGTCGGCAACGCTCCATTCCGTGATGTTCAGATAGGGATATTTCTCGTAGAGGCCGGCGTAGGCAAGCCCAGCGCCTTCCTTGGTGATGGCAGCTTTTTCCTGGGCACCGAGGGCGCGTTTGTACTTCTGCACCAGTTTGGCATTGCGCGGGCGGCAGGGAGCGGCACTTCCGTTTACGGTGATGACTATGGGCAGGGGAGCCTCAACGGTTTCCACACCCCCGTCGATATGACGTTTCACGGTAATTTTCTTGGCGGCTTTGTCCACGTTCAGAATCTCTTCTGCGTAGGTCACTTGCGTCAGCCCCAGCTTTTCGGCAACCTGCGGGCCTACTTGGGCGGTATCGCCGTCGATGGCCTGGCGTCCGCCGATGATGACGTCATAGTCGCCTATCTTCTTGATGGCTGTGGCAAGGGCATACGAAGTGGCAAGCGTATCGGCACCTGCAAAGGCGCGGTCGGTCAGCAGATAGCCGTTGTCGGCACCACGGTAAAGTCCTTCACGAATAACTTCGGCTGCACGTCCCGGTCCCATGGTCAGGATGGTAACGGTGGAGCCCGGATGTTCATCTTTCAGTCGGAGAGCCTGCTCAAGAGCGTTCAGGTCTTCGGGGTTGAAGATGGCAGGGAGTGCCGCGCGGTTGATGGTTCCGTCGGCTTTCATGGCATCTTTCCCAACATTGCGTGTGTCGGGAACTTGTTTTGCCAATACAACAATTTTCAAACTCATGCTATTAATTATTAGTATTAGTATTTCTTTGTATGTCAGTGCCGGGAATAGGAGTAGTAGAATCCTGCTACTGAAATTGGCCGGTTAACTCATTATCAGCCTGCAAATTTACGGAAAGAGTTGGGTTTGACAAGAAAATGGGGTGAAAAATGCACAAGTTGAGGGATTTTGCGCAAATATCAGTTGGCTCTATATCTGTAAAAAAGGTAATAAAACCGGTAATTTATCTACCTTTCCGTTCCTGTTTCCTCTGTACTTTTGCAGCGTCCGGATGAGGCCTGCACGACGGGCGGCATCGGATAAACAAGCATCGCTACTTAAATGTTATTATAGAATATGTATATTGAAAAAGTAAATTCCCCTGCTGACGTGAAAAAGTTATCAGTCAGCGAGATGAACGGATTAGGTGGAGAAATCCGCCAGGTGTTGTTAAACAAGTTAAGCTCCCACGGAGGACACGTAGGTCCCAACCTGGGAATGGTAGAAGCCACCATAGCCCTGCATTACGTGTTCGATTCACCAACGGACAAGATAGTCTATGACGTGTCTCACCAAAGTTATACCCATAAGATATTGACAGGCCGCCGGGCAGCGTTTATGAATGCGGACGAGTATGACGAAGTCTCCGGATATTCCGAACCGTCGGAAAGTGAGCATGACTTTTTCGTTATCGGGCATACCTCTACCTCCGTCAGTCTGGCAAGCGGACTTGCCAAGGCGCGTGACCTGAAGGGGGAGGCGGGTAATGTGATTGCCGTCATCGGCGATGGCTCGTTGAGTGGAGGTGAAGCCTTCGAAGGATTGAATGTAGGTGCCGAACTGGGCACGAACTTCATCGTCATTGTCAACGATAACCAGATGTCCATTGCCGAGAATCATGGCGGGCTATACCGCAATCTGCAACAGTTACGCGAAACGGAGGGGCAGGCTCCCTGCAACTATTTTAAGGCAATGGGATATGATTATCTCTATGTGAAGGATGGCAATGACGTGGAGCAATTGATAGAGGCTTTCCGTGAAGTGAAGGACAAGAAGCATCCGGTTGTGGTACATATCAATACCTTGAAAGGTAAGGGATACAAATTGGCAGAAGAGCAAAAAGAACGTTTCCATTACAGTGTTCCGTTCGACCTTGAAACCGGCAATCTGACCGGTGAGTCTGGAGAGGGTGAAGACTATGCCGACCTTACCGCCGGTTATTTGTTGCAGGAGATGAAGAAAGACCCGACTGTGGTGGGCATCACCGCAGGTACACCTACGGTATTTGGCTTTACACCGGAGCGCCGCAAGGAGGCAGGGCGGCAGTTCATCGATATGGGCATTGCCGAAGAGCAGGCTGTTGCCATGGCTTCTGCCATTGCTGCCGGAGGTGGAAAACCGGTATTCGGGGTCTACAGCACCTTTATCCAGCGCGCCTACGACCAGTTGTCCCAGGATCTTTGCATCAACAATAATCCTGCACTGATTCTTGTCTTCTGGGGAAGCTTATCGAGTATGAATGATGTTACCCATCTTTGTCTTTTTGATATTCCGGTCATCGGTAATATTCCGAATATGGTTTATCTGGCACCTACTTGTCGTGAGGAGTATATGGCAATGCTGGAGTGGGGCATCCGTCAAACGGAACATCCGGTTGCCATTCGCGTGCCGGCCAATGGGGTTGTCCGCAGGAATGTAGAACCGGAGAAGGATTACGGCAAGACGCTGAACCGTTATGAGGTGTCCCATCGTGGAGAGAAGGTCGCCATATTGGGACTGGGCTCTTTCTATCAGTTGGGCGAAGCCGTGGCTGCCCGGTTGAAGGAAGAGAAAGGAGTGGATACCACGCTTGTCAATCCTCGCTACATCACGGGTGTGGACGAGGCTTTGCTCGATGACCTGAAGCGCGACCATACACTGGTCATTACTCTTGAGGACGGAGTGCTGGACGGTGGCTTTGGCGAGAAGATTGCCCGTTATTACGGTCCGTCGGATATGAAGGTACTGAACTATGGTGTGAAGAAAGAGTTTATCGACCGTTACGATGTGGAGGAGCAGTTGAAGAAGAACCGGTTGACGGTTCCGCAGATTGTGGAAGATATCTGTAGGATTTGGTAAGAATTGAAAAAGGAGATGCATCAAACTGCATCTCCTTCTTTTATTTATTTAATACCCAGTTTCTTGGCAATATCCTTAGGCAGTGCATCCTTGTGCACAATGATGTTCATTGTTTTATAGCGCACGAAAGCTTTGGAAGCATACCACAGTCCTTTGTACTTTCCGGCTTCACCCCAAGAGTTCTTTACCATATAGTATTCGTTGCCTTCCTGGTCTTTGGCTATACCGTAAATCAGCATACCGTGGTCGTCAGTAGTTTCCCAGTTGTCGTATGCCAGCTGGCGCTCTTCTTGTGTGCACCACTTCTGCGGTTGAGGCTTGCTGTTCAGTTTCTTTTCTTCGGGTTTCATTTTCAGCCAGTGTGCCATGTCCGAACCGCTCAGTTCTTGCACCTTTTCTGCATCGGGCATTACGGCTATACCGTCGCGTGTGAAGCCTTGTTCGCTTACGTCACTACCCCATGCAATGGTGTAACCCTTATTGATAGCGTTGTCAAACACTTCCATCAACTCGTCGATAGGCAAGTTGTAGGAAGAAGCCCAACGCCAGTTGTCTTGTATTTCCAGGACGAACGGCTGGTAGAAGGGATGGTGGGTATAGGAAGTCAGTGAGATATAGTCATCTGCATTCAGTCCGGTAGATTCATAGAAAGACTTCGGAGTATATTCCTTGCCTTTGTAGGTGAACTTCTCGGGACGTTCGCCCAGATAGATGTCGTGGATGGCAGTGATGGCCTTCTTCCAAAGCGGGTTATTTTCCTTGTCTGCTTGCAGGCTACGGTGTCTTCCCTTGGCAATGGCTGCCACTACGGCATCAGATACGGCTGTCAATTCGGTGTGGTTGCTCAGCGTGTCGCCATACATAACGCCCGGACGCATTTCCTCTTCGGGCACCAGACCGAAAGTTTTCATACCATAAATTACATCGTAGAACGAACCGCCTTGTGAGAACGAAACGTCACCATGTGTACGCACTGCCTTGTCGGCACGGTCCAGATAGGTGTTGTGTACGATAAACATTTCAGAAAAGTCGTATTCGCCTTTGCCCATGCGGAGCAGTTCGGATTCGATGAATGCCAGTCCGGAATAGCACCAGCATGTACCGGCACGGTTTTGGTTCTTAACAGAAGTGATAGGATTTTCTTTTACGGTTGTAAAAATGAAACCTTCCTCTTTCGGAGTGTCTTGTGCTATTGTGTTTAAACTTAATAAACCCAATGCAGCCATCAGTATTGATTTCTTCATCATAATTAAAATGTTATAGATTTATAGTTGCAACTGCAAATATAGGCAGAATATCGTAAACAAAAGCTATCTTTGAAGCGTTAATTCTGACACTTATGGAGAAAATAATACGTATCGACGACCATAGCGGTCTTGTTTTGGAGGGCGGCGGTATGCGCGGCGTCTTCACTTGCGGTGTGCTCGACAGCTTTATGGATCGTGGCATTCGCTTTCCCTATACCATCGGTGTCAGTGCCGGAGCCTGCAACGGACTTTCTTATATGTCCGGTCAGCGCGGGCGTGCCAAGTACAGCAATATCGACTTGCTGGAAAAATACAATTACATCGGATTGAAGTATCTGTTGAAGAAGCGGAATATCATGGATTTCGACTTGTTGTTCCAGGAGTTTCCGGAACACATACTTCCCTACGACTACGAGGCATACTTTCATTGTCCCGAACGTTATGTGATGGTAACTACCAACTGCGAGACGGGCGAAGCGAACTATTTTGAGGAGAAGCGGAGTAAAGAGCGCGTCATTGATATTGTGCGTGCTTCGAGCAGTCTGCCGTTTGTCTGTCCCATTACCTACGTGGACAACATCCCGATGCTGGATGGAGGTATTGTGGACAGTATCCCTTTGATGCGTGCCCGTCAGGATGGATTTACCAATAATGTGGTGGTGTTGACGCGCAATCATGGGTACCGTAAGGAAATTCAGGGAACGAAGGTTCCACCTTTTATATATAAGAAATATCCGCTATTGCGTGAAGCCATCAACCGCCGCAGTATTGTCTATAATCAACAGTTGGAGCAGGTGGAACGGATGGAAGCCGCCGGGGAAATCGTTGTGATCCGTCCACAGAAGCCGGTAGTGGTAGACCGCATCGAGCGTGACATCAAGAAGCTGACGGAGCTTTATGAAGAAGGATACCGGTGTGCGGAACATTTTGCTTTTCGTTTTTGATTCTGAGAGAGTATACTATGAGAGCTGGTGCAATTAGCATCTGCTCCCATATTGTTTTCATTCTTTTCTATTAATTTGCTGCTAAAGCTAAAGTTTATTTAGCAAAAAACACGCGTAGAATACCTTTAGAAAGGGGATGTATCAAAAATACCACCTTTCGTAACATTTGTTATAGGTGCAAATCCTGGTTTCGCTTAATTTTGCTGACACAAAACTCAATTGCAGAATTGGTTTATTATTAACTTTAAATTAATAGATATGTTGAAAAGCATTAGTCTCAGGCTTTGCACACTAATTGTGCTTCTCTTTGCGGGCATCTATTCCTTTGCCCAGCAAGTCCAGGTAAAAGGTACTGTCGTTGAAAAATCGAGTGGTGAATCCATTATCGGTGCTTCTGTCATGGAAGTAGGTTCCAACAGTAATGGAACAATTACGGATATTGACGGAAATTTCACTCTGTCTGTAGCTTCCGGTGCCACATTGTCTGTATCCTATATAGGATATAAAGCCGTTACAGTAAAGGCACAGCCCACTTTACGCATTGAGTTGACGGAAGATTCCCAGTTGATTGATGAAGTAGTAGTGACCGGCTATATGTCCGAGAAGAAGGCCAGTTTGACTGGTTCGGTGGCTGTGGTCAAGATGAAGGATGTAGCAGATATTCCTACGGGAAATGTGTTGTCGAGCTTGCAGGGACGTGTTGCCGGTATGAACATTACGACTGACGGCACACCGGGCGGTGGAAATACTTCTACATTGGTCCGTGGTAAGTCATCTTTCCGAAATGATGCCAATTCCCCGCTTTATGTCATTGACGGTGTGATGACCCGTGAGAACATCTCGTCTATCCTTTCTTCCAATGATGTAGAATCCATTCAGGTATTGAAGGATGCCGCTTCCGCTTCTATTTATGGTGCACAGGCTGCCAATGGTGTGATTATCATTACTACCAAACGTGCCAAGAAAGGGGAGACCCGTGTGGATTTTGATATGTCGTTGACTTTGCAGACCTATCAATGTGGCTTTGATATGTTGAATGCAGATGAGTGGGGCCAGGTTTATTGGTCGGCTTATAAGTATGCCAATAATGGAGCTACGCCAAGCAGCGAAATATATGGTAATGGTGCAACTCCCCAACTTCAAGACTATATCGGCCTGAATGGAGCTAAAGTACATGCCGTTGATACGGATTGGCGCGATGTGGTTTATCGCACTGCCTTGATGCAGAATTATAGTGCGACACTTTCAAAGGGCTCTGACAATGGTGCCTTCTCGTTAGCGTTGAACTATCTCGACCATGACGGTCTGGTAGAGAATACGAATTTCCAGCGTATCAATACCCGCATCAGTTCTAACTATCATTATCTTGACAATCGCTTGCGCATCGGCGAGAACGTTGCCATCAATCGTTGGACACAGACCCTCAGTCCGGCCGGTGTAGATGAGAATGCCATCAAACAGCATCCTGCCAAGACGGTTTATGATGAGAATGGCAATTATAACGATGCCATCAATGATGTTTTGGGTGATGCCCCCAATATGGCACGTTTGTTGGAGAATGAAAAACAGAACAAACATGATTACTGGCGTGTCTTTGGTAATGCATTCCTTGAAATTGAACCGATTAAGAACCTGGTGCTGAAAACCAATTTCGGTATGAATTATTATGATGAAACCAACAAAACTTTTGAGCCGGCATGGGCACGCGATGAGGTCAATAAGCTGACTCAATCATCCAACAAAAGACTGGATTGGGTATGGACCAATACCGTGACTTATAGCAAAGCTTTTGGAAAGAACAATCTGACTGCACTTCTTGGTACAGAAGCCAAGAAGAACCATTCGGAATCCATGTTCGGTTATGGTACGGGACTGGCTGTAGAAGATGAAGATTATATTTATCTCGACGGTGTGACTGCCGGTAAGAATGTAGGTGCCGGTGCTTCCAATTATGGCATGGTGTCTTACTTTGGTAAAGTGAACTATGATTATGAAGGACGGTATTTGGCCTCTGTTACGGTGCGCCGTGATGCTTCTTCCCGCTTGGCAAAGGGTAATAATGTGGATTACTTCCCTTCAGTGTCGGCAGGCTGGCGCATTTCAAGTGAGAAGTTTATGGAAGCGACCAAGAATTGGTTGGCAGATTTGAAACTACGTGCTTCATGGGGTATCAATGGTAACGATATTATTGATAATGAGGCCCCCTATACTAAATACTTGATTAGTCTGAAGGATGCAAGCTACAACATGAACGGTGATGGAACGACTTTGGCTCCCGGTGGTTACAAAGTGAGGTCTACCAATCCCGATTTGAAGTGGGAGAGTACAAGACAACTCAATATTGGTGTGGACGCCGCTTTCCTGAATGGACGTCTGAGTGCTTCTCTCGATTATTTTGATAAGAAGACAAGTGATATGCTTGTAGAGAAACCGTATATTGCTGTCATTGGCGAGGGTGGTTACTGCTGGTATAATGGTGGTACGATGAACAATAAAGGTTTCGAGATGGCATTGACCTGGAATGATAAGGTGAAGGATTTCCAGTATAATGTAGCATTTAACCTTTCATATTACAAGAATGAAGTGACAGAGCTGTCGGAAGAAATTTACTATACTTATGGTGGCGGTAATGGTGTTGACAAGACCTTGGTTGGTCAACCGTTCGGTTCATGGATGGGCTTCAAGACAGATGGAGTGTTCCGTACCCAGCAGGAGGTGGATGAGTATAAATCCAAATATAATGTACAGTTTGGCGCTCCCGGAGTAGGACGTATTAAATACGTGGATGCTGATGGTAACGGTACGATTGATACGAACGACCGTGTATGGTTGGGGTCTGACAATCCGAAAGTGATTGCAGGTCTGAATCTTGGGGCATCTTGGAAAGGCTTTGACCTCAGCATGTTCTTCAACGGTATGATTCGTGATGCCTATAACAACTCCAAATATTATACGGATTTGTTCCAATGCTGGACCGGTAATCATTCTACCCGCCTGCTCGATGCCATGCATGCCTACGAGAACTTTGAAAAGACGGGTGTTTACAATAGCAGTGTACCTGCTTTGACCACTCTTAACAGCAACAATGAGCACGAAGTATCTGAGTTCTATATTGAAAATGGTTCGTATATCAAGCTGAAAAGTCTGACATTGGGTTACACGCTTCCTAAAGCAGTTCTCGACAAGATGAAGATGCGTCATGCGCGCATTTATTTCCAGGCTCAGAATTTGTTTACGATTACCGGTTATACAGGTGCCGACCCTGAAGGTCTGGGTTATCCTTATCCGTTGCCCCGTACGTTCTCTTTGGGATTATCATTTGGTTTCTAAACTTTAAAACTATACTATCATGAAATTGAAACATTTATATATGCTTGGCGTAGTAGCGCTGATGACTGCAAGCTGTAATGAAGACCGTTTCCTGGATTTGAAGCCCCAGGGTAGCTTGAATGAAGATATTATGACTTCTACAGAAGGTGCCGACCTTTTAGTGAATGCCGCGTATGCAGCTTTGGGTGGTCCCGAGGGACAGAGTTGGAGTGTATGGTGTCATCCTACTTCCAATTGGACTTATGGTGAGGTGCGTTCGGATAATGCCTATAAAGGCGGTGGTGGTGTCGGTGACCTTAATGAAGTGCACCGTATGGAGACATTTGATATGGATGCAACCAATGGATTCTTGGACAGCAAGTGGTATCATCTATATTGCAGTGTACAGCGTTGTAACTCTGCATTGCGCGTACTGAATGCTGCAACAGATGAGCAGGTAAACGGACGTGTATCCCGCATTGCGGAGATGAAAGTGCTTCGTGCCCATTATTACTTTGAATTGAGCCGCCTTTTCAACAAGATACCTTATTTTGATGAGAACGTTGAGATTTCCCAATATCCGGATATTCCGAACAATGAGTTTACCCGTGACGAGATTCTGAGTATGCTGGCCAAGGAGATGCTTGATGCCGCCGAACTGCTTCCTGCATCACAGTCGGAGGTAGGGCGTATTCATAAATACATAGCACTGGCCTATGCGGCTAAAATCAAGCTGTACCAAGCGTATCAGCAAGATGAGACTACGCATGCCGTAACTTCCATCAATAAAGAGCTGCTGAGGGAAGTCGTTTCGCTTTGCGACCAAGTGACTGCCAGCAACCGTTACGGTTTGCTTGACGATTTCCAGGGATTGGATTTAGTAGCTAATGAAAACGGTAAAGAGTCTGTTTTTGCCATTCAATATTCCATGAATGACGGTACCGAAAGTGCCGGCCGCATCAACTGGAGCAATCTGTTGAATTCTCCGGGTGGAGGCAGCCCTTACGGAGGTGACGGTTTCTTCCTGCCCAGCCAAGACCTGATTAATGCTTATCAGACAGATGCAAACGGTCTGCCCGATTTTAATTATCAGTCAAAGTCTGATTATAGGTG
>OITC01000323.1_pt1 | contig 17568 bp, 13 predicted proteins | sample 1586771 | NCBI WGS metagenome assembly OITC01 (sample SAMN02674968, study PRJEB24791) | human gut metagenome, SKBSTL038 | isolation source: stool | host: Homo sapiens | place: USA | reverse complement strand
GCAAAAAGTCATGCTGGATTTTGATCTGGCGGAAATGTATGGAACGGAAACTGCCCAATTGAAACGTGCGGTCAGACGTAATATAGAACGCTTTGAAGGAGATGATTTCATGTTTGAGTTAACCAAGGAGGAACTTTCAAGATGCCAATTTGGTATCTTGAACAAAGGAAGAGGTAGTAATTTCAAATATAAGCCTTTTGCTTTCACGGAATTAGGGGTGGCTATGCTTAGTAGTGTGCTAAATTCTAAAACTGCCATAGAAATCAACAGAAACATTATGAGAGCCTTTGTCGCTATCCGGAATTATACCTTACAAGCTACCACTAGTTCCATCGAAATTAAAGAGCTACAAGAACGTATCAAATCTCTTGAAATGGCTAATGAGGAAACCCTTTGCGCTATCAATGATCTCAGTGAAGACACCCAAAAGTCTTTGGATGATATTTACATAGCTCTTTCCGAACTGGCTACAAAGAAAAAGAACAATGCTAAAAGGCCTAAAATTGGTTATATCAAATAAAGTAAACTAATAAGTTCTTATACTATGGAATTACAAGCGATACAAAACAAGATTTATGAGATCAGAGGGCAAAAAGTCATGCTGGATTTTGATCTGGCGGAAATGTATGGAATAGAGACAAGGGTACTTAAACAGGCAGTCAGGCGTAATCCTAAACGATTCGAGGGAAATGATTTTATGTTTGAATTGACCAAGGAGGAACTTTCAAGATCACAATTTGTGACCTTGAATAAAGGTAGAGGTAATAACTTTAAATATATGCCATTCGCTTTCACGGAACTAGGAGTCGCAATGCTAAGTAGTGTGCTGAACTCAGACATTGCGATCGAAATCAACAGAAACATTATGAGAGCCTTTGTCGCTATCCGGAATTATACCTTACAAGCTACCACTAGTTCCATCGAAATTAAAGAGCTACAAGAACGTATCAAATCTCTTGAAATGGCTAATGAGGAAACCCTTTGCGCTATCAATGATCTCAGTGAAGACACCCAAAAGTCTTTGGATGATATTTACATAGCTCTTTCCGAACTGGCTACAAAGAAAAAGAACAATGCTAAAAGGCCTAAAATTGGTTATATCAAATAAAGTAAACTAATAAGTTCTTATACTATGGAATTACAAGCGATACAAAACAAGATTTATGAGATCAGAGGGCAAAAAGTCATGCTGGATTTTGATCTGGCGGAAATGTATGGAACAGAAACCGCCCAACTGAAACGTGCGGTCAGACGAAACATAGAACGCTTTCCTGATGATTTTATGTTCACATTAACAATTCAAGAATTTAACAACTTGAAAAACAATATGGTATGCCAAATTGGCATCTCAAAGAAAGGAGGTAACCAATATGCTCCATTCGCTTTCACGGAGCAAGGTATAGCAATGCTTTCTTCTGTACTCAGATCCGATACAGCCATTAAAGTCAATATCTCTATCATGCGTGCTTTCGTCGGCATACGACAAATAATAAGTTCTTCCTCCCCTTTGCTTGAACTCCAACAAGAAGTAAAGGAACTCAAAGCGTATATCGAAGAAGCATTTGCCGATTACAACGACATCAACGAAGATACCCGTACGCAACTTGAGCTAATCAATCTGTCACTCGCTGAGTTACAAGCGAAAAGAACCGAGAATCAATCTCGCCCCCGGATTGGTTACGTGAAATAAACAGTTCATGTAAATAACTCATATAAAATAAATAAATTCACTAACTTTGTGGCCTTAAATAGAAAACGATACAAAAACGATAAACGATCATGGAGTACAATTTCAGAGAGATTGAGAAGAAGTGGCACGACTACTGGATTGCCGAAAAGGTTTATAAAGTCGAAAAAGACACGAATAAGCCTAAATACTATGTATTGGACATGTTCCCCTATCCTTCCGGTGCGGGATTACACGTTGGCCACCCGCTCGGTTATATAGCTTCTGATATTTATTCGCGTTTCAAACGTTTGCAAGGTTTCAACGTATTGCACCCGATGGGTTACGACGCTTACGGACTACCCGCCGAGCAATACGCCATCCAAACCGGACAACATCCGGAGATCACGACAAAGAATAATATAGCCCGTTATCGGGAGCAATTGGAAAAGATCGGTTTCTGCTACGATTGGAGCCGTGAGATCCGTACCTGTGATCCCGAATATTACAAATGGACGCAATGGGCCTTCATCCGGATGTTCAACAGCTACTACTGCAACGACGAGAAGCAAGCCCGCCCGATCAGCGAGTTGATACAAGCCTTCGAGACAAGTGGTACGGAAGGTCTGAACGTAGCTTGCGGAGAGGAACTTAGTTTCACCGCCGAGGAATGGAAAGCCAAGAGCGATAAAGAAAAACAAGAGATATTACTCAACTACCGGATCGCTTATCGTGGCGAGACCATGGTAAACTGGTGTGCCGCCTTGGGTACCGTATTAGCGAATGATGAGGTCGTGAACGGTGTTTCCGAGCGTGGAGGCTATCCGGTAGAACAAAAGATCATGCGCCAATGGTGCTTACGTGTATCCGCTTACGCGCAACGCCTGTTGGACGGATTGGATACGATCGACTGGACGGATTCCTTGAAAGAGACCCAAAAGAACTGGATCGGACGCAGCGAAGGTGCCGAGGTTCGCTTCAAGGTAAAAGACAGCGACAGGGAATTCACGATCTTTACGACCCGTGCCGATACGATGTTTGGTGTTACCTTCATGGTATTAGCTCCGGAAAGCGAATTGGTTCAACAATTAACTACGGCAGACCAAAAAGCAGAAGTAGACGCTTACCTAGATCGTACCAAGAAACGTACCGAGCGCGAGCGCATCGCCGACCGTCAGGTAACCGGTGTATTCAGTGGTTCCTATGCTATTAACCCGTTTACGGGCGAGGCAGTTCCCATCTGGATCAGCGACTATGTATTGGCCGGCTACGGTACGGGAGCGATCATGGCGGTTCCGGCGCACGATAGTCGCGACTACGCTTTCGCGAAGCATTTCGGACTGGAAATCCGCCCCTTGGTGGAAGGTTGCGACGTAAGCGAGGAAAGTTTCGATGCCAAGGAAGGTATCGTATGCAATTCTCCGAGAGCCGGCGTTACTCCTTATTGCGATCTTTCCTTGAACGGACTGACGATCAAGGAAGCGATAGCCGCTACCAAGAAATACGTAAAAGATCACGATCTGGGACGTGTGAAGATAAACTACCGCTTGCGCGACGCTATTTTCAGCCGCCAGCGTTATTGGGGCGAACCGTTCCCGGTATATTACGACGCCGATGGCATGCCTCAGATGTTGCCGGAAGAATGTCTGCCCCTGTTACTACCGGAAGTAGATAAATTCTTGCCTACCGAGACGGGCGAGCCTCCATTAGGACACGCCGTTAAATGGGCTTGGGACACGGTAAACCAAAAAGTCACCGAGGTATCAAAGATCGATAACCAGACGATCTTCCCGCTGGAACTTTGTACGATGCCGGGCTTCGCCGGTTCTTCCGCTTATTATTTGCGCTATATGGACCCGCGTAATGATAAAGCCTTGGTAGCTAAAGACGTGGATGAATATTGGAGAAACGTGGATTTATATATCGGAGGTACGGAACACGCTACCGGCCACTTGATCTACAGCCGTTTCTGGAATAAGTTCTTATTCGACTTGGGTATCGTTTGCGAGGAAGAGCCGTTCAAGAAATTGATCAACCAAGGTATGATCCAAGGACGCTCGAACTTCGTGTACCGCATCAACGGAACCAATAAATTCGTTTCCTTGAACTTGAAAGACCAATACGAGGTCACCCCTATCCACGTAGACGTAAATATCGTATCTAACGACCTGTTGGATATAGAGGCTTTCAAGAACTGGCGTCCGGAATACAACGACGCGGAGTTCGTATTGGAAGATGGTAAATATATCTGCGGATGGGCGGTCGAGAAGATGTCCAAATCCATGTTCAACGTAGTGAACCCGGATATGATCGTTGAGAAATATGGTGCCGATACCCTACGTTTGTACGAGATGTTCCTAGGCCCGTTGGAGCAATCCAAGCCTTGGGATACGAACGGTATCGACGGCGTACACCGTTTCTTAAAGAAGCTTTGGGGCTTGTTCTTCGGCAATACGGATACCCTGCAAGTTACCGATGCCGAGCCTACGGCCGACGAATTGAAATCCTTGCATAAGCTGATCAAGAAAGTGACGTTCGACATCGAGCATTTCTCATACAACACGTCCATTAGCGCCTTCATGATTTGCGTGAACGAGTTAACGAGCTTAAAATGCGGCAAACGTGCCATCTTGGAGCCGCTGATCACTTTATTGGCTCCGTTCGCTCCTCATATAGCGGAAGAGCTATGGCATCAATTAGGACATGATACGACCATCTGCGATGCCCGGTGGCCGGAACACAACGAAGAATATCTCAAGGAGAAATCCGTTGTTTACGCGATCTCATTCAATGGTAAAGCTCGCTACAACCTAGAGCTACCGGCGGATATTTCTAAGGAGGACGCCGAGAAAGCGGCTTTGAATCATGAGAACTCAGCGAAGTGGATGGAAGGCAAGACCGTTAAGAAGGTAATTGTCGTTCCCGGCAAAATCGTTAATATCGTAGTGGGATGAACTTAAAACTCACAAAAATCTATTTTTCCGTACAGGATTATCTAATGATCCTGTTCGGAACTCTATTATACGGATTCGGATTCAACGCCTTTATCCTTTCCAACGAGATCGTGACAGGTGGGGTAAGTGGTATCTGCGCGTTGATCTTCTTTGCCTCCAATGGATTGATCCCGGTATCCGTATCTTATTTTGTCATCAACGTAGCCTTGTTGGTGGTAGCCTTAAAGATCCTTGGTCTAAAATTCTTGATAAAAACTATTTTCGGAGTTTTCTCACTCTCGGCTTCTCTCTCTCTCTTTGAGTGGCTGCTGAAAGGACAACCTATACTGCACGACCAGCCGTTTATGGCTATCATAATCGGAGCGTTTATGTGTGGTGCCGGACTAGGATTGGTATTCTCGGCGAACGGTAGTACCGGAGGTACGGATATTATCGGTGCGGTAATCAATAAATATAAGAATATATCGATCGGACGTATCCTTCTGTTTTGCGATTTCTTCATCATCAGTTCCTCTTTCTTCCTGTTCCATAACGTGGACAAGATCGTTTTCGGTTTCGTGGAGATGGTCATAAGCAATTACGTTCTCGACATGGTATTGAACGGTAACCGCCAATCCGTACAATTCCTCATCTTCTCCCAGAAGTACGACGAGATAGCAGATCGTATCATCCATGAGTTAGGCCGTGGCTGCACGATACTGGACGGCGAGGGCGGTTATTCCCGCAAACCCGTCAAGGTAGTCGTACTACTCGCCAAGAAATCCGAATCCGTCTCCATCTTCCGGATCGTGAAACGGATAGACCACCAAGCGTTCATCTCCCAAAGCATTGTCCGAGGGGTATATGGTGAGGGGTTCGATCAGATAAAGACTTAAAAAAGAATATACAAACAATTTAAAGCATTTCCATACGTTATATATCTACCGTATAGAAATGCTTTCTTATTTAATAGATTACGAAATATGAAACTTGTATTCGCGACAAATAATCAACACAAACTGGACGAGGTCCGCAAGATAACCGCCGGATACGCGGAAATCATAAGTTTATCCGATATAGATTGCCATGACGATATCCCCGAGACGGCAGATACCTTAGAGGGAAATGCTTTGCTAAAAGCCCGCTATATCAAGGAGAAATTCGGATATGATTGTTTCGCTGACGACACGGGATTAGAAGTCGAGGTATTGAATAATGCTCCGGGAGTCTATTCGGCTCGTTACGCAGGAACAGGGCACGACTCGGAAGCTAATATGAACAAGCTGTTGTCCGAAATGAATCATAAAGAAAACAGAAAAGCACGTTTCCGCACGGTCATAGCTCTAGTCCTTGACGGAAAAGAATATACCTTCGACGGTATCGTGAATGGCTCTATCACTACCGAAAAACGCGGAAATAGCGGATTTGGATACGATCCTATATTCATGCCTGATACCTATACACAAACTTTCGCCGAGATGGGTAACGATACAAAAAACCAGATCAGCCATCGTGCGAAAGCCGTCATGAAGTTAACATCATTTTTATCTGATTACAATTGTTAATATGAGACATATACTTACTATTATTCTATTTTCATTTTTTTCATTCACTGTATTAGCCGCTAATTTTAATACAACCGGATGGAAAACGTATCTTTCTTACAATAACACAAACAGCGTAGAGGAATCGAACGACCAAGTATTTGTGGTAGCGGAAGGATCTCTTTATACGTATGGAAAAGATGATAATAGTATTAAGCAATATTATAAAGGAAACGGATTAAATGATAATACGATTTCTTTGATCCGCTATAATAAACAAACAAAATCACTCCTTATTATCTATGATAATTCAAATATAGATATACTTGAGGGAGGAGTGGCGACAAATCTACCTTATCTGTCGACCAGTACGTCCATAAGAGACAAACAAATCAATTCAGTATTGGTACATGATGAATATGCCTATTTATCGACAGCATTTGGTATCGTCGTGGTCAATATGGCCAAAAAGGAAATAAAGGATACCTACAAGCTTTCCTTAAATATAACATCGTGTGCCATACAGAATGGCAATATATATGCCTCTACAACCAATAAAGCAGAAGTATCTTCGGGGATTATATACGCCTCATTAAAAGAGAACCTACTGGATAAGGCAAACTGGAAGCCCTATGGATTATCAAACCTTTCCGATAGTCATACGATCTCAGCTATCGCTTCATTCAAGAATACCTTGTTCTACTTGGTCAGTCAGCAAGGTATCTTCTATGAAAACAATGGAGAGCTTTCCCGAATAATAAATAGCTCAACCCTAAAATACATGAAAGTAATAGGCGAAAAATTAGCATGTATAGATAACTCAAGGGTTTTCATCGTATCCGATACACAAAAGTTTGACCAAATAAACTTAAGTATCAATGACATCAGTACCTATCAAACAGACAAATATTGGATAGCGGAAGGAAGCAAAGGGCTACGTTCCATCCAACGGAAAGGCTCAAATAGTTTTGAGGCTCTTAATGAACCTATCATTTTAGACGGACCTTACAGCAATAGCGCATTCGATATTGTTTGTAAAAATGATAAAGTATATATGATCATAGGAGGTAAAGACCTCCTAAATGGTAAGCGCTTCGACAAAGGAGGTTATATTCTTACATACGATTATGATAAATGGTCTTTTATCGATCCTAAAGAAGCCCAAAAGAAACTCAATTTACCAAGAAATCCACGAGACTATACAAGTATAGCCGTAACGACCGACGATTCTAATGATGAGATCGTATACGCCTCTTCCATGGGTGATGGCGTTATCCAATATAAGAATGGAACTCCCGTCCAGTCATACAATGAAAAGAATGCCTTTAAAGAAACCGCGGGAGGCTATGGGTCCGGTTATTGTTATATAGATGGACTGGCCTTTGATAAAAATGGAAATTTGTGGATGACAAGCTCAGAAGTTAACCATGCGGTACTTGTTCTTGACAAAGCAGGAGCATGGCATCGTTTGGATATCGAGCAACTTAGAGGAGTCTATACAATAAACGATATACTTATAACCTCCACTAACGACAAATGGATTTATGTGCCTCGTAACACACCTAAACTTGTAATGATACCGAATAGCGAGTCTTTAGATGAAGTTTCCTCGTATGAGTTTACTACACTTATTGATACCGACGGAAAAGAATTGACTCCTAGTAATTATACATGCGTAGCCGAGGATAAGGATGGATATATCTGGGTTGGTACGAATCGGGGGGCCGTATATTTCACTAAACCTAGGATCTCTTCCGCTGAGGATAAAGCCGCTACACGTTGTACAAGGGTAAAATATACCAATGAGGAAACTGGTAATCTCGCTTATTTCTTAGATAACGTTGTTGTCACGACCCTAAAAGTAGACGCAGGTAATCGAAAATGGATTGGAACCAAAGGAAATGGCGTCTATGTTCTAGATAATGATAATGAGACAATCGTTTATCAATTTAATACGACCAATAGCCCGCTCCTTTCCGATAACATATACGATATAGAGATCAACGATAAGACCGGTGAGGTTTTTATCGGTACCGATAAAGGACTAAATTCCTATCAAGGAGAAGCTTCGGAAGGTAAATCTGATTACTCGGAGATCTACGCATATCCTAATCCGGTACGTCCCGAACATATGGATAAAGTAACGATTGTAGGATTAATGGACAATTCGAATGTAAAAATCACGGATTTAAACGGAAATATTATTTATCAAACTAAATCCTTGGGGGGGCAAGCTATCTGGAATTGCCGGAACGCAAGCGGATCACGTGTTGCGACAGGCGTATATCTTGTATTAGCTTCCACGGAGGAAGCCTCGGAGAGCGTCGTAACAAAGATCATTGTAGTAAAATAGAAAGATGAATCAATCAGAGAAAGTTTTACTCAACTCCAGATTAATAAATCAAGTAAAAGAAGCGAATAATTTTGATTTTATTCGCTTCTTTCTTGCGTATTCTGTTATGTTCAACCATTTCAGCACACTGACGGAGACAGATCCTTTCTGGTTTGTTAGCGGAGGATTCCGGGTGAAAGGTTTCTTTATTATTAGTGGATTTCTTGTTATGTTTAGCTTTTTACGTACTCCCGATACCCGGATTTTTTTCCGTAAACGTATTCAACGTATCATGCCCGCCTATAGCTTAACTATTTTATTATGTGCCTTAATCGGATTATTCCTTACCTCTTTATCCTGTAAGGAGTATCTTACCTCTTCCGGTTTATACACCTATCTTATCTGTAATTTACTTACATTTAATTTTTTATCGCCGGATTTACCCGGCGTATTCGATACCAATCCTTTACAAGCGATGAATGGGTCTTTATGGACTATCAAGGTTGAATTCATGCTATATATCACCATACCCATTATCTATTGGTTACTGAAAAGATATAACAAATTAGTATGCCTACTTCTTATTTATATCTTATCTTTCATCTACTCGACAACGTGTAATTATTTAGATGATATGACACACAACCCTATTTATGAATTCATGAAAAGACAATTCCCCGGACAAATGATGTACTTTTGTTCCGGTATTATCATACTTGCCTATTTCCCTGTTTTTCGAAAATATATGAGATATTTGTTCCCTGTCAGCCTATTTCTTTTATTGGGTAGAGAGTATCTGTTGCTGAGTATTTTCGAGCCTATCGCTCTGGCCTCTATCATTATCACGGTAGCTTATGGATTCAAGTGGCTACATGTATTCAATCGGATGGGAAATTTCTCATATGGCATCTTCTTGATTCATTTCCCGATCATCCAGATATTCATTCATTACGGACTTGATCGGTATAGCTTTATATTGACATTGGCTCTTACCACTATCCTTAGCACCGGAGTGGGTATGCTGTCATGGAAATACATAGAGAAACCCTGTCTATATCACCCTAAAAAGAAAGCCTAGATGAACGCAGTGATCGGATGATCTGATCTGTTATCTTCTCCGCTCCCTTCGCAGCTATTAATGCCAAGAACCAAATCCCACCATCCGTAAAAGAGGGAAACAACTACGACTGCAGAATTTATTTGTAGTCGTAGTTGTTTCCCGATGACAAGCCAATACAGTAAAGATACAATATCAATGCTTTATACCCTCGAACATCTCCGAGCGATCTTCTTTCGCTTGGGTGGATTTAGCCTTGAAGCTATTGAATGTCCAACTCAACGTCAACGTGATTTGTGGGTATTTGGGTTTGATACGTGTCAAGGAGCGTAGATCCGCTGTTTGGATATCGCTGATATATTTGGCGGAACGGAAAATATCCCGGAAAGCTAAGGTGGCGGTTAGTTTCCGGTTACATAGTTGCTGGCGGACGGCTACGTTCGCGTACCAATAAGCGTCCGTGCGGCCTTGCGTGGTTACGGAAGGACCCACGAAACTACCATCCAATTGGATACGTGTGTATTTCCCCAGATTAAACAGGTTATTCCATAGGATATCGTAATTGGTGCTAGAGGTCGTATTTCCACCGGCGGCCTGTTCGTTCTTCACCTTATAGTGATAAACGTTTCCGTTGACCGTGGTATTCCACCAACGTACCGGATGCAGGCTGACGCTTAGCTCGATACCCGTCGAGTAATCATGCCCTACGTTCGCCATCGAATCCAAGGTTACACCGGCTGAATAGGGAACACGCAACCGCTCGATCTTATCTTTCCGATACCGATGAAAGGCGGTGGCGGATACCGTGTTTTCCCCGAAATTCTTCCGGTAATTCAATTCAAAGGAGTTGATGTACTCCGGACGTATATCCGGGTTACCGATCTCGGCCGTATAAAAGTCGCGATACGTGATATAAGGCTCCATATAGAAAAGCTGCGGACGTGTGGTACGACGGGAATAGGAAGCCAACAAACGATGTTCATTCGGGAACGTATAGCCCAAATGCACCGATGGGAAAAACTCAAAACGATTCTTCGTACGATCCGCTCCCTCCACGGAACTTCGCAAGACCGTATGCGTATGCTCTCCCCGAACGCCGGCTTGCGCCTCTAAATTCTTCCACGTATGGGAAAGAATCGTATAGATAGAATTCACCCCTTCTTGAAAATAAAACGTGTTGTAGATATCGTCACGCCAAAAGAACGTTTGTCCCTTGGGGTCCCACCATTCCATATTGTAATCGCCGTCTTCCAGATAAGAATAATATTGGTAACCCGCCTCTAGCTTACCTCCTTTCCCGAAAGGCAAGGCGTAATCCAGATTGATACGCATCGTTTCCCGGTGCTCGGCCTCATAAGCACGGTGCCCCTGTTGGCGTTGCCCTTCCAAGGACATCAAGTCGTTAAAGAAATATTCCAAGGCATGGCCGCCATATTTGTAATAAGCACTACCGGAAAGCTCGTGTCCCTTATCGTTGAACTTATGCTGTACCGCCAGACTTCCCAAACCTATATTCTCATCATTATCATAATCATCTATGCTTCGATAATCTTCCGTCACCGGAGAGCCGCCCGCTACCGAACGGGTTTCCTTATAGTTCATCTCTCCCTTACGCTTATTTCCGCCATAGCCGCCCTCCAGATCCAACGCGATGGTTGTCTTGGGAAGATTCAGGCTCCAACCGCCTTTCATCGTATAATGATAGCTGTTTCCCGTACGAGGCCCGACGGAATGCGAGGTAGTGGTCTGATCGCCCACCACCGTCATCTTCTCTTGGTCGAAATCACTCTTGCGCAACCGGTCTGTCCACTGTCCGCCGATGTACCAACGGGAACGCTGATGTTGCTGTGCCAACAAGAAATCGACATGGCGGGAAAGCCACGTACTTCCCGAGAGATTCACCATCCCACTCAATCCCCGCTGGGAATGCTTCTTCGTGATAATATTAATGATACCCACGTCGCCTTCCGTATCATGCTTGGCGGAGGGCGTCGTGATAATCTCTATATTCTCTATATGCCCGGCCGGGACTTGCTCCAAAGCCTGTGTACCCGAGAAGACACTCGGCTTACCATCTATGTAAACCAAAAAGCCGCTGCTTCCACGAAAAGTAACATCGCCTTCCGCATCTACCCGTATGGAAGGCGTATTCTCTAATATATCCACGGCGGAACCGCCTCCTCCCATCATATTGGAAGAGGCCTCGACCACTTTCTTATCCAACTTATAAACCAATTGACGTTTCTCGGCCACTACCTCCACTTCGGCGATACCTACCTCCAAAGGACTCATCATCAACTTACCTAAATCCACCGGAGACGAGGCATCCAAGATGATATCATTCTTTGTAAACACATCATATCCCATCAGACGGACCATGACCACATAATTACCCGGAGCCACCTTAGTAAACGAGAAACGTCCTTGATCGTCCGGAAAAGTCTGTTGCAAAGGTTTTTCACTTCCCATCGTAAACAGAAAGATATCCGCATAATTAATCACTTGATTCGTAGAGGCATCTATTAACTGCCCCTTAATACGGGCATCCGGAGAAGAAGCCCACGAGAGCGCACAAATCACCCATAATAAGGCCAACATTAGTCCTATCTTTTTCATGATATTGAGAATTACAATTAGATTTCTACGCAAAAGTAACTAAATTCAGAATGTTACGGTAATTAATAGCGATCATTCTTGATATATTCTTTCCCGGGATCGTCCGAGTTCGAGTAGCGAAGCAGATGGTTTCTTCCTAGGGAAACAAAAGTTTCTATATGGGAAAACAGAAGTTTCTTCAGTACAAAACTTTAGTTTTCTTCTATGAAAACAAATGTTTTCCATGTGTAAAACTTTTGTTTTATACCATAAAAAACCACAAATACTTATATATTAATATTTTATCTATATAAAGAAAGGAAGAAAAACGGACTGATTATATACGTAGAGTGTAGAAAATTCCTTTGACGGCATGGCAAAGACACTTACTAAAAGCGGGAAATGATGGTAGATAAAGACTTACTATTGTAGATGTTTTCCTATCTACAACAATAGGATAAATATTTTAAAATCAAATGATTATAAGGATAGTTGTAGATATTGTACATAATTTTGATTATTTACATATAATAGACCGGGCTTAGCTTTTATATCACTCAAGTCCGGCCTATCGGTTGAGACCTATCCCGCATTTGTTTGGATCAGAGTCCCAGCTTCTCAGAGATCTCCAACATCTTCTTGATCGGTTTGATGGCCTTCTTCTGTACCTCCTCGTCCACGAATATCTCCGGCATCTCGAACTTCAAGCAATTATATAGCTTCTCCATCGTGTTCAAGCGCATGAAATTACATTCGTTGCAAGCGCAAGTACTGTCGTTCGGAGGAGCCGGGATGAATTCCTTATCCGGACTCCGCTTGCGCATCTCGTGAATAACGCCACTTTCCGTCGCTACAATGAATTGTTTTGCGTCGGACTTAATGGTATACTTCAGCAAAGCCGCGGTCGATCCTACGAAGTCTGAGACCTGTATAACCGGCTGCTTGCATTCCGGATGGGTGATCACTTCCGCATTCGGGTACTGTTTCTTCAAAGATAAGATCTTCTCCAATGAGAATTGCTCATGCACGTGGCAAGCGCCATCCCAAAGCAACATATTACGTCCCGTGATGCTATTGATATAATTACCTAAGTTACGATCCGGACCGAAAATCATCGGTGTACCTTCCGGGAAGCTCTCCACGATCTGGCGGGCGTTCGTGGAAGTAACCACCACATCCGTGACCGCTTTCACGGCGGCGGTCGTATTCACGTAAGAGATTACCGTATGACCGGGATGTTGCTTGACGAACTCGGCGAACTCCGTAGCCGGACAACTATCCGCCAAGGAGCAACCGGCATTCAAGTCCGGTACCAGCACTTTCTTATCCGGGCAGAGGATCTTCGCCGTCTCTCCCATAAAGTGAACCCCACAAAGCACGATGATATCCGCCTTCGTCTTAGCCGCCCATTGTGCCAAGGCCAGACTGTCTCCCACATAGTCCGCTATATCTTGTATATCGCCTGTTTGATAGTAATGCGCCAAAATAATCGCATTCTTCTCTTTACGTAACTTGTCGATCGCTTCCTTAAGGTCTAAATCCTTAGGAACGGGCGCATCCATGTACCCGATTGATTGGTTTGTCAACATAGCCTTATATATTAATGATTCCTGTTTCTACTGCTCCCAATAGGCTTTTCACTATATATAAACAATATTATCCACAGAAAGTATTACTGATAATCTTCATCTTATCTAGTTTATCAACCTATTGTTCACAAAGCACAAAGGTATAAACTTTCTTCATTTATAGAAATAACAAGAAAGATTCTTATCTTTGCTGTCGATGGATGAGCTGTCGTGAACCATCAAGAGTTATCCACAATCATTATATTATATTCTTATTAATCTTTAATTTTAAAAATAAATATGATGAATATGATAGGCTGTTGAAATGGTTAATACATTTTTGTTACAATCTTTGGTTATTGACTTATTAAAGTCTGTGAATGGTTTATCAAAAGGATACCAACAGCATGGATGTCTATCTATAGATTGTAATTCTTATAGTTATAGACTTTATGAATATTTAGTTGTTTATTGTTGATAACCTTGATTGTGAAAAAATAGATCCTCCAGCAAGGCTGTCAATAGTGTATAAGGGCTGTTGATAGCGCGTAATAAATAAGTGGCTTATTCATTTGCTAATTTAAGAAAGGGGGGTGTATGGACAAGTATTTGAATAAAGCAAGAAATATTTTTCATTTTATGTCCACTACTTATTAATAGCTTTTCAACGGCATATCCACGGATATTCGCTACTTTCGCGGTCAAAGATATTTGTTATGCGAAAATTAAAAGTAACCGAATTGAACCGCCTGACTCCCGAGGCTTTTAAGGAAAGTAAGAAGATACCTTTAATCGTTGTCTTAGACCATATTAGAAGTCTTAACAACGTAGGTTCCGTGTTTCGTACCTCCGATGCTTTCCGGGTAGAGGCTATTTATCTTTGTGGTATTACGGCTTGCCCTCCGAACGCGGAGATCCATAAGACCGCCTTAGGAGCGGAAGAAACCGTAGATTGGGAATATTTCAAGGATACCCCGGAGGCTGTTGATAAACTGCGCCAAGAGGGATATACGGTATGTGCCGTAGAGCAAGCGGAAGGTAGTGTCATGTTAGATAACTTGCAGTTAGACAAGACAAAGAAATACGCTATCGTCATGGGTAACGAAGTAAAAGGCGTTCAACAAAATGTGGTTGATAACTGTGATATATGTATTGAAATACCTCAATACGGTACAAAGCATTCCTTGAACGTATCGGTTACTACCGGTATCGTGATCTGGGATTTCTTCAAGCAACTATCAGATTAAACCATTCTCAACCAATACAACGACCCGTTCGGTCATGGCATCTTTACCTTTCGGGTCGTATTCCGATTTCAGACTGGCTCCGAACATGCCGGCGAAGAAATTCCAAAAGCCCGCACGGAAACTTCCCAGATAGGCTTTCAGTAAATTGTAACTGGATTGATTACATTCCCTATCGATCAGTTTGATAAGTAGTTTACCTTGCGAGAAGGATAATTTTTTTAGTTCCGGTTTATATTGGGCGAACAACTCTTTCTCCATCCGTTTCAAGTGGGCTTGGCGGGCCTTGTCATTCGGTAAGGTTTCCATGTATTCGTAGGTCTCTATCAACGTATCATACACCATCTTGGCATAGGGCAAAGTACGCTTTACGTCTCGTACCAACTTATTGTACTTGGCTTGTTCACGCTTATTCTTAAACTTAACTTGAGGATATATGAAAACTTCCCGAAGGTTGACGACAGCCATTGTATCACCTTCATACAGTTGAGCTTTCTGATAACCTTCCGGAACAATATTTGTCTTTACCGCCTGCGCCATCCCTTTAAAGCTACAGAGAGCGAGTAGAGCCAAAACACAATATATCCCTTTTCGTATCATATACCGCGAAAATATAAATACTGCGTGACTCTCAGCATCATTTATCTGTTAATAACTTGCTAAATGAATATAAAACATTACATTTGCGCAATTGACAACAACTTAAGAATATATTAACTATGAAGAAAGAAGAAATTACCGCCCTATTCGGAAAATTCGAATCCATTTCATGTGAGGTAGAAGGCATAGAATGCTGGAGTGCCAGAGAGTTACAACCCCTATTAGGATATGCCAAATGGGATAACTTTATCAATAATGTAGTGGTGAAAGCCAAAGAAGCGTGCCGGAATGCGGGAGAAAATATAGAGGATCACTTTCCCGACGTCGGGAAAGTGATTATTGTGGGGCATGGTGCTGAGCAACAAATAAATGACATCTTATTAACACGCTACGCATGCTACTTAATCGCACAAAATGGTGATAGTCGTAAACCGCAAGTAGCTTTTGCACAGACTTATTTTGCGGTACAAACCCGTAAGGCCGAGGTGATTGAACAACGCCTATTGGATTGTGAACGCTTAAAGGCTAGAGAAAAATTAAGTCAGACTGAAAAGCAACTATCTGGTATTTTATACGAAAGAGGCATTGATAATAAAGGATTCGCTATTATCCGTTCTAAGGGAGATCAAGCCTTATTCAATTTAAGTACACAGATGTTGAAAAAGAGAATGAACGTCCCCACGAATAGACCTATCGCTGATTTTTTACCGACTATAAGTATAAAAGCTAAAGACCTAGCGGCGGAAATGACAAACGTAAATGTGCAAACGAAGGATCTATATGGACAATCTCCTATTGAGAAAGAACATATTGATAACAACACCGCTGTTCGTGATATGCTATTGCAAAGGGGAATTAAGCCTGAACAACTTTCCCCGGATGAGGATATTAAAAAGGTACAGCGTAGAGTAAATAAGGATAATGAGAAAACCTTGAAGAATAAATAGAAACCATACAAAATCTTAACTATGAAATATCTATTGCTATCCCTGTTTGCGGGGGTATTTTCATTGTATGTACATGGTGTTGATAACTTACGTTTACCGGATGTCCGTAGCGTGGGAATGGGAGGGAATGTGGCGACGCAATCTATTTTATTCAATCCGGCCCTTATTGTCGATAAAGAGAAAAAGTCCATTCATTTAGAATACTTTAATCGGTACATGTTGAAAGAACTGGGTACGATGTCCGGTAGTTTTTATTATCCGAATCAACTATTATCCGTAGGTGTTGATATCTCTGTTTTCGGGTTTGATAAATACAGGGAGATGATGGTTCGTGTGCTGGGAGGAAAACGCTTGGGGGATCAATGGGCGTTAGGGCTTGGAGTTCACTATAGTTTCTTGCAAACTGATCTATTGGAAAATACAAGATCCAGACTGTCAACAGATCTTGGAATCACTTTCTCTCCTATTGATAAGTTGTTAATAGGAATGTTAATAATGAATTTACCATCTGTTTCTATAGGAGATAAATATATTGAAATAGAAGATTTTAATTATTACTTAATTCAAATAAGTTTTCAATGGGAGATTATAAACAGTCTGTTAATTACAGGAAGTGCAGGAACGGAAAATGAAAACCTAGTTGTTGGAAACTTAGGTCTTGAATACACCGCTTTCGATTCTTTTTTTATTCGTGCCGGAATACAGACCGCTCCTCTCCTGCCCTCTTTAGGGATCGGTTATAACTTTTCCTGTTTTACGATAGATGTAGCCTCCATTTACCATCCGATTTTAGGGATGAGTACCGGTCTTGGTTTATCATTCTCTTTTTAAATGATACTTAGCTATGAAACGATTGTTTATAATCTTGTCGATAATCCTGTTGATAAATAGTTATTACGCTAATTCTCAAATAGAATATTCTGTTGATAAGTGGATGGAGTATGTAGAGGAACTAGCCTTGGAAACCGAGGATACGGAGCGTATCGAAAGTTTGTATGCCGATTTATCTTATTTAATTGAGCATCCTTTTGATTTGAATGCCGTGACGGAAGAACAACTGAAGCGATTACCTTTTCTATCCG
>OITC01000211.1_pt1 | contig 27725 bp, 30 predicted proteins | sample 1586771 | NCBI WGS metagenome assembly OITC01 (sample SAMN02674968, study PRJEB24791) | human gut metagenome, SKBSTL038 | isolation source: stool | host: Homo sapiens | place: USA | reverse complement strand
TGGAAGGTTAATTATTCATTTTTGAGCCAGTGTCCAGAAAACCGGGTACATATCACTCCGGGAGGGGGTTTTTCCTTTTTGGGGTGACGATCTTGACCCTTGACATTCCTGACTTTAGTATACCCGATTCCCCGCAAAAGTCAAGCGCTGTGCAGAAAGTTTACAGTCACTCTTCCCTTGGCATTTCTTGTATCTTTTTGTCGAAGTTTATGGTATACTTATTTTGCGGCCTTGCCCGCCCATTTTATTCGGGAGGGAGGTGAAAGCAATGAGCTCTATTCTATCTTTTGTTCTGTCTGTCGGAGCAAATGTAACGTCGTATTACATTTGCAAGTGGCTTGACGGATGGTTCACGGGCCGTAAGCACTAAATAAAGAAGACCCCCTTTTGGAGCTGGCACTCCAGGAGGGGGTTTTCTTTCGCTTTGGTGAGAGCAATGAACTACATTGCTTCTATCTTTTGTACTTTTATTATATGCCATTCCCCGCAAAAGTCAAGCTTTGCACAGAAAGTTTACAAGCCTGCCCTCTGTAGCAGCGCCCGCCCTTTTGCGCCATATCGGGCTTTCAGCGGTCAGGCGAAAGTGGCCCGACATGCCAAGGCCTCTCCCTCTGGGAGAGGTGTCATCGCGCAGCGATGACGGAGAGGGCAAGCCCGTCTCCCGGGAGCCGCCATGCAGCGATGGGCAAGCTCTTTGTCAGAGCGATGCTATCGCTGCGCCTGCTCTTCTTCGTCAGCGTCCTTGCCCTCTCAGTCACCTTCGGTGACAGCTCCCCCAAAGGGGGAGCCTCCCCCTACCCCCCCGGCACAAGCAGTCTCCGCGCCTCGTCGAGGCGGGCGGTGGTGTCGGGGAGGTCGTTGGCGGCCAGCATCTGGCCGGGCGAGACGTGGTAGCGCCGGGCGATGGCGAACAGCTCCTCCCCCGGCTGGGCGTAGCAGATGCGGAGCGACACCTCCGGGTCGGCGGGGGCGAGGGGGTCGCCCAGCTCCACCGCCCCCACGAGAGAGGCCGTCTGCCGCGCCAGCACCGCGCCCTCGGCCCGGACGGTGAGGGACACATCCAGCGCGCCGCCCGCGCCGGCGCATTGCAGGTCCTGAACGCTCAGCCAGCACTCGGGGTAGGCGTCGGTGTCGGGCGGCAGGTCGGCGGGGAGAGGCAGGGCGTAGTCCAGCGCCTTTTCGTAGCACTCCATCTCCCCGAGGGTGTTTTCCGCAAAGGCCGACACCACGGCCCGGGCCGTCAGGACGGCTCTCCCCTCCTGCCGCGTCAGGCTCACCGGCCCGAAGGACGCGAAGCAGGCCAAAATATGCGCTCCGGCGTCGGGCAGAGGGCCGGAGCCCCGCAGCACCGTCGTCTCGTCCAGCGCGCAGAGCAGCGACTCGGTGGCGAGGGTCTGGGGCGTGAGGGTCGTCTCGAAGCGGGTGGAGAAGGCGTCGGCCACGCATTGGAGCTGGTAGGGACGCCAGCCGCTCAGCCGCAGCATCGCCGTGGCCGTGAGGGTGGTGGAGGCCGCGCCGTCCTCGGTGGTCTCCCCTTCCGCCGCCGCAAAGCCCACCGGCTCCAGCACGCAGAGGCAGCGGCAGTCCTCGCTGAGGCCGTCTGCATCCAATATCTGGTTGAAGGGCAGGTCGGCGGTCTGGCTGCGGAGGGCGGCGTCCCCTTCGGCCCGCCATCCGCAGAGGACGTGCAAGACCCCCTTCGCCACGGCCTTGCCCTGCATCCGCTTCAGCTCCCGCACCTCGGCGGTGCCGGTGATGTCGAGGATGGCGGCGGGGGGCTTCGGGAAGGTCAGCGCCCCCTCGATGGTCACGAGCTTTTCGAGGGTGGCGGCCCGCCGCACCCCTGCCAGCGTGACCGGCTTCTGCTCGATGCCGCCCTCGCTGAGGGCCGTGATGACCTCGGTGGACAGCTGGGCGTGGACGCTCACCACCAGCCCGTAGGCCCCCCGCACCTCGATGCGGCGGGGGTTGACGGCCCGGCAGTTGAGGTATTCGGTCTGGCCCTCGACGCAGGCTGTCCACGCCGTGGCCGCAAAGCTGGGCAGCTCGAGGGCCTTGGTGAAGGGCAGCTTCTGCTCGGTCTGGCACAGCCCCGTCCCCTCTTCGCCCTGATAATACACGGTACAGCGCAAATATCCTTCCAGCGTCAGCCGCCCGGGGGCCAGCTGCTTTTGCAGCACCACCGGCTTTGCGAAGCACTTGACGATGCGCTGCACCGGCGGCAGATAGTCCGAGATCAGTAGTTCGGTCTCGAGGGGCAGCTCCGCCTTGGCGGTGCAGTCCGCACCCGCCGCAGGCAGAACGTCCCGGAACACTTTCAGCTCCATGGTGATGCTCCTTTCCTGTCCTTGCTCTGATGAGAGTGTATGCGGAGCAAAGCCGGGCTATGCCCTGCGCCAGCCCACAGGCGCAAAAAGGCCCCCTCAAAGGGGCCTCTGAGGGGGCTTTGGGGAGAGCTTATCCGTTCCGACGCCGGGGCATCACCATCCGAGCTCCCAGATCGCCACCACGGCCAGATAGGTCTCGCCGTTCTTGGTAAAGGTGCCGGCAAAGAGATCTACTTTACTGTCATCTTTTCTGTTACCTATATTATTTTTCACAAACCAATATTCCTTCAACTCGCTCTCATAGGTCTCGAGGCCCGTTTCCGGGGGATTTTGGTTTGGCCTACCGCCCTCACCGAAGGTGCTGCCATCACCACGAGCATACTGGGCCCAGTAGAGATTTCTGGTGTCATCCGGGATCGCCGGGGCTGCATCTGCGCTGGTCGGAGACAGCTTTATCACATCGATACACATCCCGCTATACTTATCCTGCGGCAACTGGTTTTTTGCCACCCCGTTCATGGCATTCTGCACGGTGGCATTCAGTTCATTCTTGTCGGCATCCATCATGGTGGCAGCATCCAGCTTGCCCACCGCCTCCTCAAGGGCCTTCCGGCTCCTGTCGGTGGTGGTGACATCGCCATCGTCGAGCCTAAACCAGCGCACGATCTGGCTTTTCTGCCCGGGGACACCTCCACCAGATTCACGCCGTTGCCCCGGGAGGCGCTGCCGCTGCCGCCCCCAAAGAACCAGTCGTAGAGGGCATCCAGCGGTGCGCAGGCTGTCAGGGACGCCGTCAGCACCGCGCCAGTCAGGGTGAGGGCAAGAAGCTTTTTCAGTTTCATGGTGGTTCCTCCTTTTTCTGGGGTCATCTCTACCACTATTATACCCCCCCCCCCCTTCATGGCAAGGTTGTTCCATGTCGTTTTCGGGGCGATTCATGCAGCAAAAAAGCCCCCGGGGAGGTTGACCTCCTTGGGGGCTTTGCTTTTTGGGGTGATATTCCTGACGGAAGGCAAGCGCGGTGCGGAAGGTTGGCAAGGCTACTGCCTAGGGCAGGCCCGTCTTTGTACAACCTCTCCGTCAGCGCTGACGCGCTGCCACCTCCCCTAGTAGGGGAGGCTTTGGCAGTCCCCGCAAAGTGAACGGTTTCGCCAGAGGCTCCCCTACTAGGGGAGCTGTCGAACGGAGTGAGACTGAGAGGTTGTACTAAGACAGAGCCTTTCCTCTGTAGGAAAGGCCGGCTCGTGGCATCGTTTCCTGTATCTTTTTGTCGAAGTTTATGCTATACTTGTTTTGCGGTTCATCCCGCCCATCTTACTTGGGAAGGGAGGTGTACCTGATGATTCATATCCTCACGATTTTGGAGTCTGTCGTAGCAGATGTAATGTCGCATTACATCTGCAAGTGGCTTGACAGATTCGACAAGGACCGCAAGCCCGACTAAACGGAAAGCCCCCGGGGAGGTCGCAACTCCTTGGGGGCTTTTCTTTTTGGTGTACCGAATGGAATATCCTCACAATTCCATCTTTAGTATATGCCATTCCCCGCAAAAGTCAAGCGTTGCATAGAAAGTTTACAAGCCTGCTGCTTTCATTTTGCAAGTTCCTCATACACGTGCTTGTTACGGTCCATCAGCTTCCGCGAAGAGGCCAGCACATCGTCATCTGCTGCGGCCTGCATGGCATCCGCCTGATTGAAATCACACTTCACTCTTCTCTCTCCTTTTTTATGCCAAACAGCCTCCGGAGCAAGCCTCTCAGGCACTTGGGGCTTTTGAGAACGACCACCTGCATAGAGCCGACCACCTTTCGTCGCTTGATACGCCATTATAGGCGGTCTGCGCCCGGAATGTTCCGGTTCAGCTCAGGATCGGCCCGTCCGGCACCGTCTCCACCACCACCAGCGCGCCCTTCTGGGTGGAGATGGTGATGCAGTCGGAGCCATCGGCATACTCGTTGCTGACGCCGAGGGGGTAGCCTGCGGTGAGGACGGCGTCGGTCAGCTCGTAGAAGGAGCCCCGCTCCGAGACCCCCTCTGCCCTGCCCTCCATCGGGAAGACCGAGAGGTAGAAATACTCATTCCTAGGGTAGCGGCGGGTCTCGCCGGGCATCACGAAGGTGATGCGGCTGCGCTCGTCCAGAAGGGTGGCGCGGACGCCCCGCCGTTCGAGGCCGAGGCCGGTGCAGAGGTTGGCCAGCGTATGCTCGAGGCGTCTGCCGCCCAGTACACCCAGCAGCAGCGCTTCGTCGAAGCCCTTTTCGGAGGCCAGCTTTGCCGCGTACTCGGTGTCGGTGTCGTCCTTGACGTGGGGCAGGATGATGGTGTCGTCGCCCGCCTGCGCCGGGCAGGGCGCGGTGTCGAAGTCGCCCACGATGATGTCGGGGCGGCAGTGGAGCGGCGCACAGTTGCGGTAGCCCGCGTCGCAGGCAATGATGGTGTCGCCGGGCCGCAGGGCCGACGCCAGCGAGGCGCTGACCGGGCAGGCGGAAATGATAACACAGCGGGACATTACAACCCCCTCCTCTGCCACTCCTTCACATCCTTGACCTCATCGTACATGGCGCAGTAGCTGTCGTAGCGGGTCTGGGAGAGCTTGCCTTCCGCGAGGGCGGCGCGGACGGCGCAGCCCTTCTCGGAGCGGTGGGAGCAGCCGGTGAACTGGCACGCGCCGAGGTAAGGCCCGAACTCCGGGAAGGCGTGTTCCAGAGCTTCTTTCGGGATGAAGCCCGCCCGGCTGGCCTCGAGGCTGGCAAAGCCCGGGGTGTCGGCGATGCGGCCCCCGAAGGCTTCAAAGATGGTCACCTCGCGGGTGGTGTGACGGCCACGGCCCAGCTTCTGGCTGATGGCGGCGGTCTGACGCTCCACGTCGGGCAGGAGGGCGTTCAGCAGGGTGGATTTGCCCACGCCGGAGTTGCCGCAGAAGGCGCAGAGACGGCCATTGATCCAGTGCCTGATGTCGTCCAGACCCTCGCCGGTGGCGTAGTCGATGCGGATGAAGGGCAGGGTCGATTTTTCGTAGGCGCTGCGCAGAAACTCCGCCTCGGCCAGGTCGCCTTTGGTGCAGACGATGACGGGCTGGACGCCCTTGTCCACCGCGATGGCCGAAAGCTTATCCAGCACAAGGGTGCTGGGGGTGGGCTGGGTGGTGCTTGCCACGAGGAACAGCACGTCGAGGTTCGCCATGGGCGGGCGGACAAAGACGTTCCGCCGGGGCGCGATGGCCGCGATGACCGCCCCGCCCTTCTCGGTCTCCAGCGTCACCACGTCGCCCGCCACGGGGGTGATCTTCTGCTTGCGGAAGATGCCCCGGGGCTTGCACTCCAGGATGCCTTCCGACGTCTTGACGTAATAAAATCCGCCGATGCCTTTTGTGATATAACCTGTCATACCTACTCCTTCAGCCCAGCAAGGACGTCCACCAGTCGCTGAGACCGCCGCCGGTGGACGAGGACGAGCTGGCGCCGGTGCTCTCGCTGGAAGAGCTGCTGCCCCCGAAGAGGCCGCCCAGCCAGCCGCCGGAGCCGTCGCTGCTTCCGGTGCTCTCGCTGGGTGCCTCGGGCTCCGGTGCAGGCTCGGGGCCTGCGCTGACCACGACGCTGACCCGGGTGTTCAGCTTGGCCGATGCCCCCTCGCCGGGGTTCTGGCTGATGATGCTGCCCACGGGCTGGTCGCTGTACTGCTCGGTCTGGCTGCCCAGACCCAGCTTCCGCTGCACCAGCAGGGTGCGGGCGTCCTCCACGCTCATGCCGATGAGGCTGGGGACCTTGGTGGTGGTGGCCACCTGCGGGCGGCTGACGTAGATCACCACCGTGGTGCCTGCGGCCACCTGACTGCCTGCGGCGGGGTCGGTGCGGATGATGGAGCCTGGGGCCACCGACTCATCCACGGCCTGAGTGACCAGCACCGACACGCCCAAATCCTTCAGCTGCTGTTCGCCGTCGGCCTGCACGTAGTTGGTCAGGTCGGGGACGGTGACGTAGTGGATGCCGAGGCTGACGGTGAGGGTCACGCTCTGGCCCTCGCGGACGGTGCGGCCCGCCACCGGCGACTGCTTGTAGACATAGCCTGCGGCGTAGTCGTTGTTGTACTCCTCTTCCCAGTTGACGACCACCTGACCGGAGGCCACCTGCTCAGAGGCGTTCACCTCGTCCTGGGTCATGCCGCTGAAATCGCCCAGCACGATGTCGTCGCGGTCGGTCATGATGTTGCTGGAATCGTTCAGGATGGTCCAGCACAGGGCCGCACAGGCCAGCGCAAAGGCCGTCGTGATGCCCAGCAGCACCGGCATAAAGCCGCTGCGCTTCTTCTTTTTCGCCTTCGCCTTGGGGCGGGCGGGATTCACCGCCGGTTTCTCCGGGGGTCTGCGGATGCTGCGTTTCTGCGGCATGGGTTCATTCACCACCTTTTCAGGTTCTTCCTTTACATATTGATACTGGAACGTGACGGAGGGGTCCTGCACATAGGCGTCCAGCGCCTCCAGCATCTCTGCGGCGCTGGAATACCGGTTGACCGGCAGCTTCGCCATGGCGCGCTCCGTAATCTGGACGAGGCCCGGCGGCACCTCCGGGGCAAGCTCTGCCAGCGGCTTCGGGGTGTCCCGTATCTGCTTGCGGGCCACCTCCACCATGTCGTCGGCGTCGAAGGGCAGCCTGCCCGAGAGCATCTCGTACATCATGACGCCCACGGAGTAGATGTCGCTCTTGGGGTCGGTCTCCTCCCCCTTCGCCTGTTCGGGGCTGATGTAGTGGACGCTGCCCATGGTCTTTTTGCCGTTCTGGATCTGGTTCTCGGCCCGGGAGATGCGGGCGATGCCAAAGTCCATCATCCGCAGCTGGCCGTTGTCCAGCAGCATGATGTTCTGGGGCTTGATGTCCCGGTGGACGACGCCGTTGCGGTGGGCGTGGTCGAGGGCGCGGAGGATCTGGGCGATGAAGTGGACGGTCTCCCGGCTGGTGATCTTGCCGCCCCGCTCGTTGAGGTACTCCCGGAGGGTCATCCCCTCCACGCACTCCATCACGATATACTGTAAGTTTTCGCCGACAGAGACGTCGTAGACCTTGACGATGTTGGGATGGTTGAGCAGGGAGATGGCCTTGGACTCGTTCTTGAAGCGGCGGACGAGGTCGGCGTCATGCATCAGCTCCTGACGCAGCACCTTGACGGCCACCACCGTGCCTTCCGGCACAGGCCCGCCGGGGGCAGAGACCACGGCCTTGTAGACGTTGGCCATGCCGCCTGCGCCGATGAGCTCCTGAATGGTGTAGAGCCCGTCCAGCGTCTTGCCGATGAGATTATCCATGCTTCACCTCCAGCGGCTCCACGCCCAGCAGCAGCGCGGTGATGTTGTCGGGGCCTCCGCCCGCGTTGGCGGCGTCCACCAGCCGGTCGGGGATGTCGTAGAACCCGCCCTTGGTGAAGATCTCTTCGATTTTTTCCTTGGGCAGGACGTTGGTGAGGCCGTCGGTGCAGAGCAGGAGCATATCGCCCTTCTGCACCGGCACGCTGGTGAACTCGGGGTCGAGGCGGTAGTCCACGCCCAGCGCCCGGGTGATGATGTTCTTCTGGGGGTGATGCTCAGCTTCCTCGGCGGTGATGGTGCCGCAGTCCACCAGCTCCTGCACATAGGAGTGGTCGTGGGTGAGCTGGGTGAGCCTGCCGCCCCGGACGAGGTAGGCCCGGGAGTCGCCTGCGTGGCAGATAAAGGCGCTGCCGCCCCGCACGAGGGCGCAGACCGCCGTGGTGCCCATGCCCGCCAGCTCCTCCTCCCGGGAGGCTTTCTGGAAGACGAAGCGGTTGGCGTTGATGAGCGCCCGCTTCAAAAACCTTTCCTCGTCGCCGGGCAGGCACTGGGCGTACTGCTCGTGGAAGATGTGCTCGATGACGTCGCAGGCGCTCACGGAAGCCTCACGGCCTCCCCGCGCGCCGCCCATGCCGTCGCACACGAGGCCCCAGGCCGCGTCGCTGTTCAGCTCCCCTGCCCGGTAGTCGTCCTGATTCTCGGGGCGGACGCTGCCGACGTCTGTTTTTCCTGCAAGTTTCATAGGATTCTCCTTCTCAGACTTTGCCGTTCATCTCGTCCCGGCGGAGCTGGCCGCAGGCGGCGCTGATCTCGCTGCCCAGACGGCGGCGGACGGTGGCGTTGACGCCGAGGCTTTCCAGCTTCTGCTGGAAGCGCCGGACGTTGGCGGCGTCGGTAGCCGAATAAGGGCTGCCGTCCACCGGGTTGATGGGGATGAGGTTGACGTGAGCGCCCATCCCCCGGATGAGGTCGGCCAGCTGCTTGGCGCAGGCGTCGGAGTCGTTGACCCCCCGCACCATGGAGTACTCGAAGCTCACTCTCCGGCCCGTCGTCTCCTGATACCGGCGCACGGCCTGCATCAGCACCTCCACGGGGTAGGCGTCGTTCACGGGCATCATGCCGCTGCGGATGTCGTTGTTGGGGGCGTGGAGGGAGACGGAGAGGGTGAGCTGGAGCTTCTTCTCGGCCAGCCGGTCGATCTTCGGCACGAGGCCGCAGGTGGAGAGGCTGATGTTCCGCATCCCGATGTTCACCCCCTCGGGGGAGGAGATGTTCTCGAGAAAGCGCATGACTTCGTCGAAATTATCCAGCGGCTCCCCGATGCCCATCAGCACGATGTGGGAGATGCGCTCCCCGATGTCCTTCTGGGCGGTGTAAATCTCGGAGCAGATCTCCCCCGCCTCGAGGTTGCGCACCCGGCCCGCCTGGGTCGAGGCGCAGAAGCGGCAGCCCATCCGGCAGCCCACCTGAGTGGACACGCAGACCGTGTTTCCGTAGTGGTAGCGCATGACGACGGTCTCGATGCAGTTGCCGTCGGCCATCCGCAGCAGGTACTTCACAGTGCCGTCCTTGGCCTCCTGCCGCCGCTCGATGATGGGCGCGGCGATGTAAAATGCCTCCTCCAGCTTTGCCAGCAGGGCTTTGGGCTGGTCGGTCATGGCCGAAAAGTCGGTCACCAGCTTCTGGTGGACCCAGTGGAAGAGTTGCTTGGCCCGGAAGCCGGGCTGGCCCATCGCTTTCAGCTCCGCTGTCAGCTGTTCCAGCGTCAGGGAGGATATACAGCGTTTCATCTCCATGAAAATCTCCTTTTGTCAGGAATCACGTTTCTGCATCGCGCAGAGGAAAAAGCCGTCCATGCCGGTGCGGGTGGGGACGGAAAGCGCACCCCAGTCCCCCACCGTCATCCCGGCCGGGAAGCGGACGTCCGGCGTCACCACCCGGAACTCCGGGTGTCGGCCCACGAAGGCCCGCACCTGCTCTTCGTTCTCGGCAGGGTCGATGGTGCAGGTGGAGTAGACCAGACGCCCGCCCTCCTTCAGGTGGGCGGCGGCTGTATCCAGAATGGCCGACTGGGTGGCCAATAATTCATCGTGACGCGCTTTTTCGAGGGTCCTGTACCGGATGTCCGGCTTCTTGGCGAGGATGCCGAGGCCGCTGCAGGGGGCGTCTACCAAAATGGCGTCCGCCATGGGCAGGTGGTTGTCCGGCCTTGTGCCGTCGGAGACCCGGGGCTCCACGTGGGCAAACCCCATCCGCTCCACGGCCTTGCGGATCAGCTGGACGCGGTTCTCGCTGACGTCGCAGCTCACCAGCCGCCCCTCGTCCCCCATCTCCTCGATGAGGAGCAGGCTCTTGCCGCCGGGGGCGGCGCAGAGGTCGAGGACGGTATCGCCGGGCTTTGCCTCCACGCAGAGGGCGGCAAGCTGGCTGGCCTGCCCCTCCACGTGGAAATATCCGTCCCGGAAAAGCCCGCTCTCCGCCGGGCTCCCCTCGAAGCGGGCTAAGACGCTGCCCGGCACAAGGCCCGGGGCGGCGGTCTTCGCGCCCGAGGCCAGCAGCTTTTCGCAGAGGGCTTCCGGCGTCCCCTTCAGGGGGTTGGCCCGGAGGCTGGTCAGGCCGCCGTCGGCGGTGTGGGTCAGGATGTCCAGCGCCTCGTCGGGGTAGTGTTGGTGGAGGAAGGCTGCCACGTCCCGGCCCGCCGAGCCCAGCACCATCAGCCGCTCCACCTCGTCGGCAAAGACGGCAGAGCCGAGGTCATAGCCGATGGCCCGGCGCAGCACGGCGTTCACGAGGCCGGAGGCGCTGGCTTTTTTGAAGGTGCGGGTCAGCTTGACGGCCTCATTGACCGCCGCCGAAGCAGGCACCTGCATATAGCGGGCCTGCGCCAGCGCGGCGCGGAGGATCTCCCGCACCTGCGGGTCGAGCTTGGCAAGCCCTTTGGGCAAAAACCGGCTCAGGATATAGTCCAGCGTCCCCCGATGCTCCAGCACGGTGTAAAATATCGCGCTGGCAAATGCTTTATCGCGGCCCTCCAGCCTCTGGCGGCGCAGCTCTGCGTCGAGGATGAGGTTCGAAAAGCCGTCCTGCTCCTGCCGCACCAGCGCCGCCACCGCCGCCCCGCGGGGGTTCGGGCCGCTCACAGGCTGTCCCCCGCCCTGAGGCGGAGACCGGCGGCGAAGGAGGTGCCGTCCATGGGCTTCTTGCCCTCCGGCACGACGTGCAAAAGCTGGACAGCGCCCTCACCGCAGGCCACGGTCAGGGGCTTGGTGGCGAGGACAGTGCCGGCGGCTTCGCCGTGGCTTTCCGCAACGCGGCACTCCATCACCTTGACCTTCCTGCCGCCCGCCGTCACGAACCATGCCCCGGGCCAGGGGTTCATGCCCCGCACCCAGTTGTGGATGTGGTCGGCGCTGTCGGTCAGCTTGAACTCTGCCATCTCCTTACTCAGCATGGGGGCGACGGAGGCGTTCTCGCGGGCCTGAGGCTCTGCTTTCAGCGTCCCGGCTGCGATGGCAGGCAGGGTCTCACAGAGCACCCGTGCGCCCACGGCCGTCACCCGGTCGAAGAGCTGGCCGCTGGTCTCCTCGGGGTCGATTTTGATTCTCTCGCAGGCCAGCACGTCGCCGGTGTCGAGGCCCTCGTCCATCTGCATGATGGAGACGCCCGTCTCGGCGTCGCCGTTCAGCACCGCCCACTGCACGGGGGCGCTGCCCCGGTATTTCGGCAGCAGGGAGACGTGGAGGTTGATGCAGCCGTATTTCGGCGCTTCCAGCACCGAGCTGGGCAGGATGCAGCCGTAGGCCACCACCACGATGAGCTCAGGAGCCAGCCCGCGGATGTTCTCGTCCTCGCCGCCGTCCCGCAGGGTGCGGGGCTGAAAGACGGGGGTGCCGTGGGCCAGCGCCACCTCCTTCACCGGGGGTGCGGTGAGCACCTGCTTGCGGCCCACGGGCTTGTCGCGCCGGGTGTAGACCCCGCAGATGTCGTGGCCCGCCTCATACAGGGCCTTCAGGCAGTCCGCCGCAATATCCGGCGTCCCCATGAACAGAATGCGCATCAGTCGTTCTCCTTCTTCTTGGCGGCAGCGGCGCGGCCCTCCTCGGTGTCCTCATAGAAGAACTCGCTGGACTCCATGATGGTGATGCCGTCCAGATGGTCGTTCTCGTGCTGGATGCAGCGGGCCAGCAGGCCCTCGGCTTCCAGCTCGAACCACTCGCCGTTCCGGTCCTGTGCGCGGACCTTGACGGCTGCGGGGCGGGTCACGGCGCCGTTGTGGCCCGGGAAGGACAGGCAGCCCTCGTAGGCGGTCTCCTCGTCCTCCGACACGGCGAGGATCTCCGGGTTGACGAAGTCGATGAACTTGTACTCGTAGTTTTCGGGAATTTCTTCCGGGGCGTCGGTGGTGTCCCACACCACGAAGACGCGGCGCAGCATCCCCACCTGGGGGCCGGCGAGACCCACGCCGTCGGCGGCGATCATCGTCTCGCGCATATCGTCCAGCAGGGTGGCCAGACGGTCGTCGAAGCTGGTCACGGGGCGGCAGACCTTGTTCAGGATGGGGTCGCCCTCTTTTACAATGTTGCGGATAGCCATGAAGTATACCTCCAAATGATCTTATCAAATATCACCGTCAGAATGCATATCCACCACCACGGTGGCCTTGGCGGGCAGCTTTTCCTGCTCGTAGAGGCCGAGGGTCTGGCGGACAAGGTCGCGGAAGCGTTTGTCGGCGCGGCACTTGATGGTGAGCTTGTAGCGGTAGTTCTCGTTGATCTTTTCGATGTTGCCGGGGGTGGGGCCAAGCACCCGGAGGGGCAGGTCCGGCTGCTGCGCGGCCTGACGGCCTAAGAGGGCCGAGAACCGGGCGGCGGCCCGGGCCACCTCAACTTCCTTCGGGCCGGAGAAGCCCACGACGCAGAGCCCGCAGAAGGGCGGGTAGAGGCCCAGCTTGCGATACGCGATCTCCTGCTCGAAGAAGGCGTCGTAGTCCTGCGCGGCGGCGAGGTTGAGGACGGGGTTGTCGGGGTCGGTGGTCTGGATGATGGCGAAGCCCGGGTCCTTCGCCCGGCCGGAGCGCCCCACCACCTGAGTGATGAGGCTGAACACCGTCTCGTAGGCCCGAAACCCCTGCGCAAAGAGCAGCGAGTCGATGCCGAGGACGCCCACGAGGGTCACGTCCTCGAAATCGAGGCCCTTGGCCACCATCTGGGTCCCCACCATGATGTCGTACTCATGCCGGGCGAACCTCGCCAGCAGCTTTTCGTGGGCGTCCTTGGCGGCGGTGGAGTCCTGATCCATCCGCAGCACCCTTGCCTCCGGGAAGAGCTGGGCCAGCTCCTCCTCGGCCTTCTGGGTGCCGAAGCCCCGGTAGAGCAGCCTGCCGCCGCAGGCGGGGCAGGTCTTGGGGGGCGGGTCGAGCTGGGTGCCGCAGTAGTGGCAGAGCAGCTTATGGCCCGCCTTGTGGTAGACCATGGGGACGCTGCACTTGGGGCATTTCAGCACCTCGCGGCAGTCGTCGCACTGGGCCATGGTCTGGTAGCCCCGGCGGTTGAGCAGCAGGATGGTCTGCTTGCCCGCGTCGAGGTTGCGCCGGATGGCGTCCTCCATCGCAAGGCTGATCTCCCTCGGGTTGCCCGAGGCCAGCTCTGCCCGCATATCGACGATCTGGACGCTGGGCAGCGGGTTGCCGCCGTAGCGCTGGGTGAGCCGGACCAGCTGGGTGCGGCCATTCTGGGCGGCGTAAAAGCTCTCGGTGCTGGGGGTGGCGCTGGCCAGAAGGAGCAGGGAGCCGTTCTCCGCCGCCCGCTGCCGGGCCACCTCCTGGGCGGCATACCGGGGCGCGGACTCGGAGCGGTAGGTGTGCTCCTGCTCCTCGTCGATGATGACGAGGCCGATGTTTTCCAGCGGGGCGAAGACGGCGCTCCGGGTCCCCACCACGATGTCGGCGCCGCCGTCCTGTATCATCTGCCATTGGAGCAGACGCTCGGTGTGATTGAGGGCCGAGTGCTGGACGGCCACCCGCCGCCCGAACCGGCTCTTGAGGCGGAGGATCATCTGCGGCGTCAGGCTGATCTCCGGCACCAGCACGAGGGCGCGGCGGCCCAGCGCCAGACACCGCTCGATGAGCTTTAAGAACACCAGCGTCTTGCCGCTGCCGGTGACGCCGTAGAGCAGCGCCGAGTGGGGGGCGGTGTCTTCGAGGCCGGGCAGCAGGGCGTCATAGGCCGCCTGCTGCTGGGCCGTCAGGGTGATGGGCTCGTTTTTCAGCGGGATAGACGAATACAGGTCGATGGATTTGTTCACCTTGCTGCATTCGACGACGCCCTTGGCGCAGAGGTTGTCCAGCACGGCTTTGGTGATGCCGTGGGCCTCCATCTCGTTCTGGGTGCGCTCTCCCCCGCTCAGCAGGGCCACTGCCGCCAGCTGCTTGGCCGTGGGCCTGGGCTTTTGCTGCAAAGACCCCACCAGCTTATAGCTGTTCTCGGTGTGGCGGGTGAGCTGCTTTTGGAGCACCGGCGTCACGCCGTCCGCCGCGAGGGCGGGCTTATACTGCGCCCCATAGGGGATGACTGCCTTGACGGCCTCGTAGTAGGTGCAGAAGGTGCGCTCCTTGAGGAAATGCACCAGCCGCAGCAGCTCCGGCGTCAGGCAGGCCGAGGCCGGGGCCACGTCGAAGAGATACTTGAGCTTTGCATGCTCCGGCTCTTCGTCGCAGGCCAGCACCACGCCCATCCGGGCCCTGCTCCCCCGCCCGAAGGGCACCAGCACCATGCTGCCGAGGCGGACGGCCTCCTGCTGGTCGGGCATGACGGCGTAGGTATAGAGTTTGTCGAAGTGGAAGGTCGCGTTGCTCACGGCAACGCCTACCGTTTTTGGCATTCGCGGCTCCTTGTTATCTGTCGAGGCCGGCCCGCCGGCGGATGATGCCGTAGAGCTTCTCGGCGCAGGCGTCCACCTCGTCGTTCACGAGGGTGAGGGTGAACTTCTCCTGCTGGGCCAGCTCCTTCTTTGCGGTATCGAGGCGCTCGAGGATGCTGGCTTCCGTCTCGGTGCCGCGGCCCCGGAGGCGGCGTTCCAGCTCCTCCACGGAGGGCGGCAGCAGGAAGATGGTGGTAGCCCCCGGGAACATCCGGCGGATATTGGCCGCGCCGTGGACGTCGATGACCAGCACCACCAGCTTGCCCGCCTCGAGGCGCTTATCCACCTCTTCGCGGAGGGTGCCGTAGTAGTTGCCGTTGTAGAAGTTGTGCTCCACCACCTGGTCGGTGTCGATGAGGTGCTGGAACTGCTCCCGGGTGCGGTAGTAGTAGTCCACCCCCTCCTGCTCCCCGGGGCGGGGTGCGCGGGTGGTGGCGGAGACGGTCTTTTCGATCTCGGGGTGGGCCTCGCGCAGGGCCTTGACCACACTATCCTTGCCGGTACCGGCGGCACCGGAGACGACAAACAGGTACTTTTCGTTTTCCATTTTTTACTGCTCCTCTGTCGGTTTTCCTTCCGGCTGGCCCGCAGCGCGGCTTGCCACCGTCTCAGGCGTCAGGGCCGAAAGGACTACATGGTCGGAGTCCATGATGAGCACGGCCCGGGTGCTGCGGCCATAGGACGCATCAATGAGCATCCCCCGCTCCCGCGCCTCCTTCACCAGACGCTTGACCGGCGCGGAGTCGGGGCTGACGACGGCCACCACCCGCCCTGCGCTGACCAGATTGCCAAAGCCGATGTTGATGAGCTTCATCTGAACTCCTCCGTACTGTTTTTATTCGAGGTTCTGGATCTGTTCGCGGATCTTCTCGATCTCCGCCTTCATGTCCACCACCGTGCGGGTGATGTCCAGGTCCTGACACTTGGAGCCGATGGTGTTGGTCTCACGGTTCAGCTCCTGGGTCAGGAAGTCCAGCTTGCGGCCCACTGGCTCGTCCAGCTCCAGAATGGAGCGGTACTGGGCGATGTGGCTGCGCAGACGGACGGTCTCCTCGTCCACGGCGGTCTTGTCGCCGAAGATGGCGGCTTCCGTCAGGACCCGGGCGTCGTCGATGCTGCGGTCCTCGAGGATGGTCCTGAGCTTCTCGTAGAGGCGGCTGGTGTAGGCTTCGACGCGGCCTGCGCTCAGGGTCTCCACCCTGCCCACCCGCTCCTCGAGGAAGCACAGGCGGCTCTCCACGTCGGCCTTCATCTTGGCACCCTCGGCGGCGCGCATGGCGATGAAGTTGTCCAGCGCCTGAGCCGTCACGGCGGAGACGTCGGCCCAGAGCTGTTCCTCGTCCACATCGGCATGGCGGGTGGCCAGCACGTCCGGGAAGCGGGTCAGCGTCGAGACGGTGACGTCGTTCTTGATGCAGAGCTTCTCCGAAAGGTTCCGCAGGGCCTTCTGGTAGCTGCGGGCCAGCTCCATGTTGACGGTCACCTCTGCGTCGGCGGCCTCCACGTTCTGGATGGTCATGCTCAGCTCGACCTTGCCGCGGGTGACCCGCTCGTTGAGCTGCTTTTTCAGGCGGCTGTCCATGTAGCTGCAGCTGCGGGGGATGCGGGACGAATACTCGAAATACCGGGAGTTGACGCTGCGCAGCTCGACCGTGATCTCGCGGCCATTCAGCACAGCAGTCCCCCGGCCAAAACCGGTCATGCTCAGGATCATATGCTCCACGTTTCCTCTCTGTTGATGGGTGGATATGCGGACAAATTACGGTATATGTATCCGCGTTTGGGTATACAGGCCCATGTTACGATACATATGTTATTATTCTACTCTGATGACCGCTTTTTTGCAAGTAAAGCAGACAAAAAAGTGAGGAAGCCCTCTCAGTCATTGCAAAGCAATGACAGCTCCCCCAAAGGGGGAGCCTTTGGCAGGCCGGGTAACTTTCCACTGGACGCCTGAGGTTCGATATGGCGCAAGAGGGCGGGCCTTGCTTACGGGGCCAGCGGCTTCTGGACAACGCACCTTGTCAAGCTGCCGTGAATCTTGGCAGCAGCGCACTACTGTTCCCGAGATATTGTGCTTTGCTCGTCCAGCATAGACCTGACCGACATGCCAAGGGCTCTCCCTCTGGGAGAGCTGGCGAACGAAGTGAGACTGAGAGGGCAAGCCCGGGACAAAAGAGCTTCTGCGCGGCGATAAGCAGATTCTTTGTTAGAGCGATACTATCGCTGTGCTTTTACATCTCCGTCAGCATCCTTGCCCTCTCAGTCATTGCTTCGCAATGCCACTGCCCGGGTTGCGGCTCCCAGCGTCTGCTTCGCTGCCGCTCGCATCCTGCTGGCCGCGGCCCCAACAGCTCCTCCCTGTTTCCGCCACTGGCGGCGGTCGTCGCCGTTGCTCCCAAAGGGGGAGGCTTTGGCAGGCCGGGCCACTTCCTACTGGACGCCGGAGGCCCGATATGGCGCAAAAGCGCGGGCCTCGCTTACGGGGCCAGCGGCTTCTGGACAACGCACCTTGTCAAGCTACCGTGAATCTTGGCAGCAGCGCACTACTGTTCCCGAGATATTGTGCTTTGCTCGTCCAGCATAGACCTGACCGACATGCCAAAGGCTCTCCCTCTGGGAGAGCTGGCGCGTAGCGCCTGAGAGGGCGCGCAAAAAGCCCCCCGCATCTCTGCGGGGGGCTTTGAAAAGCCTTATGCTGTTTTATCAGACGGGGTGAGACTTGTTTGCAAAATCTGCATGGTCTGCATCCACGCCCTGAGCCTTGGCGTTGCGCTTCTCAAAGAACTTGGGAGCGACCTGCGGGAACATGGCGTAGGTCAGGACGTCCTCTTCCTGAATCGCCCACTTTGCAGCCTCAGCCTTCAGCTTGTCCATCTCGGGAGCGAGGGTGTCGGCAAAGCGGCAGGTGATGGGCTTCTCGTCGCCCAGGATCTTCTTGGTGAACTCGGCGCTGATGGGAGCGGGAGTCTTGCCGTAGTCGCCGTGGACCAGGCCCTTGAACTCCTTGGTGACCATCTTGTAGCGCTCGCCCAGGATGACGTTGAAGACAGCCTGGGTGCCGACGATCTGGCTGGTGGGGGTGACCAGCGGAGGATAGCCTGCGTCCTCACGAACGCGGGGGATCTCAGCCAGCACTTCGTCCAGCTTGTCTTCCTTACCGGCATCCTTCAGCTGCTTGAGCATGTTGGAGAACATGCCGCCCGGCACCTGATACAGCAGGGTGTTGGCGTCCACGCCCAGAGACTTGGGGCTGATCTGGCCGTTGGCGATGTACTTCTCGCGCAGCTTTGCAAAGTATGCGCGCACGACGTTCAGCTGCTTGAGGTCGAGGCCGGTGTCGTAATCGGTGCCCTGCAGGGCGGCCACGAGGCTCTCGGTAGCCATGTGGCTGGTGCCGCCGCTCAGGGGACTCATGGCGGTATCGACGATGTCAGCACCGGCCTCGATGCCCTTCAGCAGGGACATGGAAGCCAGACCGGCCGTGTAGTGGCTGTGGATGTCCACAGGGATGGACAGGGTGTTCTTCAGCTCCTTGACCAGCTCGTAGCAGGTGTAGGGAGTCAGCAGACCGGCCATGTCCTTGATGCAGATGGAGTTTGCACCCATCTCTTCCAGAGTCTTTGCGTACTTGACGTAGTACTCGTTGTTGTGGACAGGGCTCAGGGTGTAGCTGATGCAGCCCTGAACGTGTGCGCCCTCCTTGTTGGCAGACTTGATGGCGGTCTGCAGGTTGCGGGCGTCGTTCAGTGCGTCGAAGATGCGGATGACGTCGATGCCGTTTGCAACGGACTTCTTCACGAAGTACTCGACGGCGTCGTCCGCGTAGGGGCGGTAGCCCAGCATGTTCTGGCCGCGGAACAGCATCTGCAGCTTCTGGTGGGGCAGCTCCTTGCGCAGGATGCGCAGACGCTCCCAGGGGTCCTCATCGAGGAAGCGGATGCAGCTGTCGAAGGTCGCACCGCCCCAGCACTCGACGGAGAAGTAGGGGATCTTGTCCATCTCGGGCAGGATGGGACGCATCTCGTCCATCGTCATACGGGTGGCCAGCAGGGACTGGTGGGCATCGCGCAGGACGACTTCCGTGATCTTGATGGGCTTTTTAGCCATTGTTGTCACCTCTCTCTTAGTTCATGGAAACCAGAGTGTCACCGGAGTTGACGGTGTCGCCCTTATGGACATTGATGGAAGCAACGGTGCCGTCCTGAGGAGCAACGATCTCGTTCTCCATCTTCATGGCCTCGAGGATGACCAGCACGTCGCCGGCCTTGACGGAAGCACCGGCGGCGACCTTCACGTCCAGAATGTTGCCGGGCATCGGAGCCTTGACCTCAACAGCGCCTGCGGAAGCAGGAGCAGCGGGTGCGGCAGGAGCGGCAGCGGCAGCGGGAGCCGGAGCGGCCTTGGGTGCGGGTGCGGCAGCAGGAGCCACGGGTGCAGCGCCGGCAGCGGTCTCCTCGACAGAGACGCTGTAAGCAACGCCATTGACGGAAATATTGTAGTACTTCATGGAAGAGTCCTCCTGAATCAATCTATATCGTTAGATGTACGTTTTCTTACAGAGCCATGTTGCCGTGCTTCTTGGGCAGACGGGCAGCACGCTTGGTGCTCAGCAGCTCGAAGGCGGCCACGACGCTTGCGCGGGCGTTGGCAGCCTCGCAGGTCATGTCGGCAGAACCGGCGGCCACAGCAGCGTCAGCGCTGCACACCTCGGCGACATAGGCAGCAGCCTTGGCCTTGGTAGCGGCGACGATGTTGTCGGAAGCGTCGATCTCCTCCTTGTACAGCACGGAGACGGCAGCGGAAGGCTCGAGAGCGCTGATGGTGCAGCCCTTGACAGCGATCTTCAGGTCAGCAGCGGCCAGTGCGGTGTAGACGGGGCCGACAGCCTTCCCGGCGATGAGAGCCACCTTGGCGGTGGTAGCGTCGGCATAGGTAGCGGCCAGACGGGCAGCCTCGCGGATGCCGCCGGCGATGTCATCGGAAGTGCTGGGAACGAAGCCCTCGGTGTTCACGATGGTCAGCACGGGGACGCTGAATGCGTCGCACAGGCGGACGAAACGGGAAGCCTTGGCCACGCAGTTGTGGCACAGCTCCTTGCCGGTGGCCACGACGCCCACGGCGTTGCCGCCGATGGTAGCGAAGGCGGTGTAGACGTTCTTGCCGAAACCGGCGTACATCTCCACGGCGCTGTCCTTATCGATGAGGGCAGCAGCAGCCTTTGCAGGCTCGGCGTTGGCGCTCAGGACAGCGGTGGGCTGCTCGAACTCGAAGATGGCCGGGCCGGTCAGGTTGTTGGCAGGCAGCAGACCCACGATGTGGGCAGCCTTCTCAGCAGCCTCGGCAGCGTCAGCGGCCACGATGGCAGCCACGCCTGCCTTTGCGGCAGCAGCGGCAGAACCGGCGTCAGCGACCTTGTCGCCCTTCGCAGCGGCGGTGAAGGGAGCGGTGAAGAACAGCTCTGCGCCCTCCGCCATGATGCAGACATCTGCGTTGGCAGCGCTCAGAGCGCTGGTGCCGCCGCAGACGCCCAGAACGACGGCCACCTGAGGCACGACGCCGGACACCTTTGCGATGGCGGCGTTGAGCTTTGCAGCTGCATTCAGCACGTCCAGACCCTCAGCCAGCTTTGCGCCGACGGAGTCGTAGAAGGTGACGACCGGGCAGCCCGTCTGGGCAGCCAGCTCGAGGACCTTGATGTTCTTCTCAACGTCCTTGACGGAAACAGCCTCGCCGTTCTGGAAGACGGCGTAAGCCTGCTGACCGGCAGCATAGCCGCTGGCAGCGCTCACCGCACCGTCCGCAAACAGAGCGGTGTATTCCCCGTCATCAAAAAACTTGGCGAGGATTTCTCCTTTGGTACTCTTTGAAGCCATGGTAAGACCTCCTGCTTATCTGTGTGAGTTTCAAAATTAGGTATATTATACCCGATTTTCCCAAGATTCTCAAGCCTTGTTCCATTCCTTTTTTTCCGGGAATGCTACAAATCTGGCAAAAGGAGCGGAAATTTCGGACACATGCCTTGAAGTTACTTTCACTTGTGCTTTTTGCCCGCAGCGGCTTTGTTCCCGCCCACAGGGCCCCGGGGACGGCGGGCAGCAGCCCTGGACTGCAAAGCGGCCGAGCGGGTCTGGGCGCGGCCCTTGGCGGCTGCGGCGCGCAGGCCGTTCACCTCTGCCTTGGTCAGCTCGCGGTACTTGCCGGGCTGGAGCATCCCCAGCTTGACGACGCCCTCGGCGTTCCGCTTCAGACGGATGACCTCGAGGCCCACGGCCTCGCACATCCGGCGGATCTCGCGGTTCTTGCCCTCTTTCAGGGTCATCTCCATGACGGTGCGGCCCGGCTCGTCGGTGACGACGTTGATGGCGCAGGGCAGGGTCCTGGTGCCGTCGTCCAGCACGACGCCGGAGCTGAGCTTCAGGAGCTGTGCCTCATCGGCCCGGGGCTGGACGGTGACGCGGTAGAGCTTGGAGATGCCGCCGGACGGATGGGTGACGGCCTGTGCGAAAGCGCCGTCGTTGGTCATCAGCAGCAGGCCCTCGCTGTCCTTGTCGAGACGGCCCACGGGGTACAGGCGGGCCGGGATGTCGGCCACCAGCTCCATGACCGTCTTCCGGCCCAGCTCGTCGCTGGCGGTGGTGACATAGCCGCGGGGCTTGTACAGAGCCAGATAGTACATCTGCTGGTTCTTCTGGATATAGATGCGCTCGTCGTCCACATGGAGGACGTCGCGGTTGGGGTCCATCTTGTCGCCCACCTTCACAGGGTGGCCGTTGACCTTCACGCGGCCCTCGGCGATGATCTGCTCGGCGGCGCGGCGGGAGCACAGGCCCTGCTCGCTCATGATTTTCTGAATGCGTTCTTCTGCCATGATAAAATCTCCTTGTGCGCCTCCCGGCGCTCAAATGCACACCCTCTCCCCTTTTCAGGTTCCGGTGCGCGGTATCAAAACTGCGGGTCGGAAGTCCGCAGTTACGGCGTAGGTTAAAGTTTACTCTGCTGCGGGAGCGGCAGGCGCAGCGACGCCCTTCTTCTCCTCTTTCTTCAGCAGAGCGCTGACCTTGTCCACCAGCTCGGGCAGCATGGTCAGGGCGCGGTCAACGGTGTTGGAGCCGTCGGACAGCTGGATGGTGCGCACGCAGCCGTCCTTCACCACCAGAAAGGCCACCGGCTGGATGTTGACGCCCGCGCCGGAGCCGCCGCCGAACAGGTCCTTGTTGGCGGCGTTCTTGCCGTCGAAGTCGGTGCCTGCGGAAGCAAAGCCGAAGGAGATGCGGGACACCGGCAGGATGGTGGTGCCGTCGTCGGTCTTGATGGGCTTGCCGATGATGGTGTTGGAATCCGCCATCTGGCGGATCTTGTCCATCGTGACGTTCATTAAACCTTGAATCGGATGCTCAGCCATAAAATCGGCCTCCTACTATTATTTTCCGGGAAAACTCCCTCTGGATAGGAGTATACACCATACGATATTATTGTAACACACTTTATAGGAAGACGTCCAGTCTTTCAAAAGAAAACGCCCTGCAAAAATTTGCAGGACGTTCTGTCTGTATGTCGTTTTTCCCATTCAGGTCAGAACAGATCGCTGTGTGACCCCGTTCTGGAAAGCAGCAGATAAAGCTCTTCCTCGTAGATCTGATAGATCAGCAGCCAGTCCGGCGTAATATGACATTCGTGAAAACCGGCATAGTCACCGAGCAGAAGATGGTCTCTGTACTTTTTGTCCAGTTCTTCACCGGCAGCGAGCGTTCTGATGACATTTTCGATCAAGCGCTGGTCGTAGCCGCGTTTCTTGACCAATTTCATATCCCGCTTGAAGCGAGACGACGGCTTGATCTCGTATTTCATGCAAGCAGGTCCTTCATCATTTCATCCACATCATGATAGCCCTTATACTTTTCCGGGTGCGCTATCATATCCTCGGATTCCTTCATTGCTGCGAGCGTATCTGCATTCGGAACTTCCTTCTGGATGTTGAAGGGGATGCAGTTTTCCCGAATCGACTGGCGCAGGAAAATATTTACTGCGGTAGAAATATCAAGGCCAAAATCAGAGAAGAGCTTTTCTGCTTCCTTTTCGACTTTTTCATCGACCTGAATGCTGAGAGTCGTCATAGCAATCGCCTCCTTTTTATCAGTATAACACGTTTTGCCGTCCATTTCAATTTCTGCATTCTGCCTCACAGGAAGACGTCCAGCACTTTTTCGCGCCAGAACTCATACAAAACGCGCAGAGCGGCTGCGACAATGAAAAGCAGCCTTGCGCTGAGGCGGAACGACACCCGGTCGGCCACCGTCGGCTCGGCACTGCCGAAGTCCGGCAGGATGCGCAGCTCGTCAAAATCGAGGTAGACGAAGCGGTCGATGACGCCGAGGGATGGGTAGAGCCATGCGTTCAGCCTGCCGTAGGCGCGGGCAGCTTCGGCGGGGTCCTCGCCCCGGACGCCGAGGCAGACCCGGATCCTGGTGACGCGCAGCGAGCCGAAGACGGCTTTCGTCAGCCGCCCGGCACCCCGCAGGATGGTCACGAGGATGTTCAGCGTCAGCTTCGCCTTCCTGCGCGGAGCGGTCTCCTTTTTCGGTCTCTTCGCCTCTTTTGCGGCGGCTTTCTTCCGCTTGCGCTCTTCGCGGCGGGCGCGGAGCTTCGCTTTCAGCTTTCCCCAGAAGCCTTTCGGTTCTTCGGCTCCGGCGGGCTTTTCCGGCGCAGGCCACCGGAGCACCGGCAGGGTGAGCCCAAGCGCACCGGCCCGGACGGTCAGGACGCCGCCCTCCCAGCAGACATCCGCGCACAGCGGGCAGAGCAGGACGAGGGCCAGCAGCACCAACAGGAGAAGGAGCAGGACGCCTGCGAGCTTCAGCAGGGTCAGCAGCAGCCAGCCCAGAGCCATCAGGACTCCCATCATGTCGCCGCCTCCCCTTCCTGATCTCCGCGCACCGGCGGCAGGTCCGCCAGCGAGGAAAGGCCGAAGCACCGCAGGAAAACATCCGTGGTGCGGAAGCTCACCGGGCGGCCGGGCAGGTCGAGACGGCCCGCCTCCTCGATGAGGCCCTTCTGCAGCAGGCTGCTGACGCTGGACGAGGAGTCCACGCCGCGCACCTGTTCGATGAAGGCGCGGGAGACGGGCTGGTTGTAGGCGATGACCGTCAGCGTCTCCATGGCCGCCGGGCCGAGAGGCACCGAGCGCCGGGCGTCCAGCAGACGGCGGATGCAGTCGGCCCACTCGGTCCTGGTCGCCAGCTGCCAGCGGGTGTCCAGATGGAGCAGGCAGAGGCCGGAGTCCTCCCGGGCGTAGCGGATGCGCAGCTCTTCCAGCGCGGTCTCCACCGTGGTCTGGGGCAGCTGGACGGCGGCGGCAAGCTTATCGGCGCTCACCGGGTCGCCCGCCGCAAAAAGCATCGCCTCTACGGCGGCTTTTATCTGTTTCTGGTTCATTCTTCCTCCTTTGCCCTTTCACGGGGCAGACGTCCGCGCTGCATGGTCAGCTCCCCCTTGGGGCCGAGGGTGACACGTCCGCCGCGCACCAGCTCCAGCAGGGCCAGAAAGGTAGCCACGTTGGTGCTTCGGCTCTGGCTGCGGGCGAAAAGCTGGCTCATCCGGGCCGCACCGCCCGCGATGAGGCGGCGCAGGATGTACACCACCCGGCTGCTCACCGACACCTGCGGGGCTGTCACCAGCGGCTCAAAGACGGCCTGGGTCGGCATCCGCCGGACAGGCGCACGGCCCATCAGGCTCTCCCAGCAGTCGGCCAGCACCTGAGGCAGATGGTTGAGGGCGTAAGTCTCGTCCCGTTCCAGCTGCATCGGCTGTCGGACGAAGGTGGGCGTCGCCTCCGCAGCGGCGCGGAGGGCAGAGGCCATCCGGCGGCACTGGTCGTACTCGATGAGCTGGCCGGTGAGCTCCTGCTTCATCCGCTCGCCCTCGGTGCTCCGGGGCAGCAGCAGATAGCTCTTCATCTCCACGAGATGGGCTGCCATCTCGATGAAGGAGCTGGAAATGTCGGGGTCTGCGGCCTGCGCGGCCTCCACGGTGCGGGTGTACTGGTCGATCAGCTCGAGGATGGGGATGTTGTGCAGGTCCATCTTGTGCTTTGACACCAGCGCCAGCAGCAGCTCCAGCGGGCCTTCGAACTCTTCCAGATGGAAGGTAAGCTCCTCCGCCATCAGATCACCGCCCCTGCAGACGCATAGTAGGCCGAGTAGGCGATGGTGTCGATGTACTGAGTGCCATTGTCCAGCAGGTCCCACACCACATTGTTCATCACGCTGAGGGGGCCGTCCAGAAAGCCGCCCCAGACCGCCGCCAGCAGGACGATGAGGATGACCCGCTCATACTTCATCATGCCGAAGTAGATGCGCTCGGGCAGCACAGCCAGCAGGACGCGGCTGCCGTCCAGCGGCGGCACCGGGATGAGGTTGAACACGGCGAGGCTCACGTCCAGGTATACTAAGTATTGCAGGAAGAGCGCCAGAAAAATCGTCGCATCGTTGACGGGCGCCCAATAATAGAGCAGCTTCCAGACCACCATCGCAAGGTAGGCCAGGATAAGGTTCGCCGCCGGGCCGGCCAGCGCCGTGAGGGCCATGCCCTGCTTGGGGTTTTTGAAGTTGCGGGGGTCGGTGGAGACAGGCTTTGCCCAGCCCACGCCCGCGAACACCATGCAGAGCGTTCCCAGCAGGTCGAAGTGGCGGAAGGGGTTCAGCGACAGTCTCCCCTGCTGCTTGGCCGTGGGGTCGCCCAGCAGCCATGCGGCCAGCGCGTGGCCCGCCTCGTGGAAAGGGATGACGGTCAGGGCGGCCAGCACCCGTGCGAGGGTATAAAACATTCTTGGGGTCATGGTGTTCTCCTGTTTTCTATAAGATATACGCGTTTATTGTACTATTTTTTTCGCCTTTAGACAAGCGTTTGGGCTGTAGACGAAAAAAAGCCGCAAAAAAATCGAAAAGGGACTTGCTTTTTGGCGGCAGTTCTGGTAAAATAGTCAAGCTGATTATTTTGATTCCATACTTCACTGTAGGAGGTGCAAGTACCATGGCTAAGTGTGAATGCTGCGGCAAGGGTGTTACCTTCGGTATCAAGGTCTCCCACTCTCATCGCCGTTCCAACCGTACCTGGAAGCCGAATGTCCGTCGTGTCAAGGCGGTCGTGGAGGGTTCTCCCAAGTATATCTACGCATGTTCCCGTTGCCTGCGCGCTGGCAAAGTCACCCGCGCTGTCTAAGCTGATGCGTATTGCCGGTCACTTTGTCGAGTGGCCGGCTTTTTATTTTATCTCGGAACATGGGAGGAAACAAACGATGGCTCTGCCGAGCGACCCGATCATGCTTTTGAGCGTGGTCAACCTGAAACTGCGCGATTTTTACCCCAGCCTCGACGCCCTCTGCGACGACATGGACGCCGACAGGGACGCCCTGTGCAAGGCACTTTCCGCCGTGGGCTATGCCTACGACGCGGCACGCAATCAATTCATCTGACAGGAGGAGCATTTTCATGATGGAAGGCACTTATTATAAGGAGTGGAGCGCGGTGCTCGACCGCGAGATGGAGTTCAAGGTCTACGGCCGCGGCGGTGTGCCGGTGCTGGCACTGCCCGCCCGGGGCGGCCGCTTCTACGACTGGGAGAACAACGGGATGCCCGACGCAGCGGCCCGTCTGCTGCACGAGGGCAAAATCCAGCTCTTCTGCGCCGACAGCATCGACGGCGAGAGCCTGCTGGCCGGCAATGAGTCTCCCCGCCGCCGGGCCGAGATGCAGGAGAAGTATTTCGTCTACCTCACCAGCGAGCTGGCCGCGCGCATCGCGGAGCTGAATGCCCCCGAGCGCAAAGAGAAGCCCCTCATCTGGTGCGTGGGCGTGGACACCGGCGCCTATCAGGCCGTCCAGTGCCGTCTGCGCCGTCCCCGGACCTTTGCGGGTGCTGTGGGCCTCTCCGGCCTCTACGATATGGGCCGCTTCCTCGGCAGCGCAGAGGACGACCTCGTCCTCCGCAGCAGCCCCCTCGCCGCTCTGCACAAGAACGGCATCTGCGACAGGAATGTTCTGTCCAGGGCCGAGGAGAACAGTCTGCTGCTCTGCGTGGGTCAGGGCGGCTATGAGGGCGATGCCCTCGCCGACACCCAGGCTCTGGCCGACACCCTGAGCGAAGTCGGCTTCCCCTGCCACCTCGAAGTCTGGGGCGGCGACGTCTCCCACGACTGGTACTGGTGGGGCAAGGAGTTCGGGATGTTTGCCGAGCGTCTGTTCGGCTGAGCCTAAGGAGGATGCGGGATGTCTGAATTCATCGTCGGCGCACGGGGCCACGATTTTGGCCGTCACAGCGTGGAGGAACTGCTCAGCTCCATCGGGGACGCTGGGTTCCGCTGCACCCAGCTGGCCTACACCAAGGCCGTAGAGGGCGTCAAAAGCTATGCAGACGTGACCCCTGAGCTGGTGGCCGCCACCAACGCCGCCGTCCGGAAGAGCGGCGTGTCCATCGCCGTGGAGGGCACCTACGTGGAACTGAGCTATGCGGACGAGGACAAGCGCCGCACCGAGGTGGCGAAAGCCCTGAGTCAGGTGCCGGTGGCAAAGGCTCTCCGCGCCGGCTGCATGGGCAGCGAGACCACCAGCATGGCAAAGCAGCCCACCGTCAGCCGCAGGGAAGCGCAGGAAGCACTCCTTCGCAGCCTGGGCGAGCTCCTGCCCGTCTGCGAGGAGCAGGGTGTGCTCTTCGCGGTGGAGTGCGTCTACTACCACGCCATGAACACCCCCGAGGCCGTCAGGATGGTGCTGGACACCATCGCCAGCCCCAACCTGCGGGTCATCTGCGATCTGGCGAACTACGTCGGCCCCGAGAACGCCTCGGTGGACGCACAGCGCCGCCTCTGGGACAAAGTCGGCAGCTGGTACGGCGACAAGATCGTGGCCGTCCACTTCAAGGGTCAGAGCTTCAAGCCCGATGGCACCCTCTGCTCCACCAGCCTCGAGGACTCCTGTGTGGACTACAGGGGCGGCTTCGAGATGCTGCGCGCCCTGCCCCAGCCCCTCCTTCCCGTCCTGCGGGAAGAGGCTGTCCCGGCCCGCGCCGCCAGCGATATTGCGTTCATGAAGAGCTTTTTCTGACGTTTCTGAAATAAAAATAAGAGGCTGTTGGACAACCTCTCAGTCTGCTTCGCAGACAGCTCCCCTACCGAGGGGAGCCTC
>OITC01000021.1_pt1 | contig 121312 bp, 133 predicted proteins | sample 1586771 | NCBI WGS metagenome assembly OITC01 (sample SAMN02674968, study PRJEB24791) | human gut metagenome, SKBSTL038 | isolation source: stool | host: Homo sapiens | place: USA | reverse complement strand
TTTTAAGGGGGCAGAATCGCTTGGTTTTAGGGGGCAGCTTACACTGGATTTTCCAACCGATTCTGAAAATCGGTGTTGCATTGTACCCCTGTATTCTTCTTTTGGAGAGGCAGGGGTATTCAACAAAAATGCAAAAGTTCTACTATAGTTCTACGAAAAATTGAAATAGTCTCGCAAGTGACTGATACTCAAAGTTAGGTTAGAAGTTTCCTAAACTTTAGATCCGGGTTCGATTCCCGGCGAGACTACAAAAAAGGAGGAAATCCATTTCGGATTTCCTCCTTTTTTAGTTTATAGTTTTTTGTCCAAATTCTTATTTGGCTACTTCTACAGCTGGTTCGGTACCTTTTTTGTTCTTCATCAGCAGATATGCGATAGGAGATGCAACGAACAGAGAAGACAGTGTGCCGAATACAACACCCAGAATCATGGCAAATGCGAAGCTGCGGATGGAATCACCACCGAGGATGAAGATACACAGTAACACAATCAAAGTACTCAGTGAAGTATTGATGGTACGTGCCAGAGTTGTGTTCAATGAGTCATTGAACAACTGGAATCTGTCACGCTTCGGATAGAGGCCGAAGAATTCGCGTACACGGTCGAAGATTACCACCTTGTCATTGATAGAGTAACCGATAGCTGTCAGGATGGCACCGATAAAGGTCTGGTCGATTTCCAGAGAGAACGGCATCCAGCCCCAACAGATGGAGTAGGCACCCAGGATGATGATGGTATCACAAGCCAATGCGGCTACTGAACCGATACTGTATGCAATATTGCGGAAACGGATCAGGATATAAATACCGATGGCAATCAATGCAAGTACAACGGACCAGATGGCTGAAACCTTGATATCGTCTGCGATACTCGGACCTACCTTCTGGGAACTGATGATACTTCCGCCCGTATGGTTTTCACGGTCGATGAAGGTTTCCAAAGTGATGTTCTGAGTCAGCAACGGTTTCAGTGTTTCGTATAAGTATGCTTCGATTTCAGAGTCAATGTTGTTACCTTCTTCTTCGATACGGTAGTTGGTACTGATACGTACGGTCTTACCGTCCGTACCGATGGCGATAACGCTGACATTGGCATCGCCGAACTTGCTGGAGATAAGCTCGCGAACTTGTTCCGGCTCTACCTTATTCTCAAACTGTACTTTGAAGTTACGTCCACCAGTGAAATCGATACTCTGGCTCAATCCACGGGTAGCGAGGAAAGCGATACATATCACTATGATAGCTCCCGTAGTGGTTAGCCACAATTTGTTCTTGCCCATGAAGTCGAAGTGTGCATTCGCCATCAAGTTCTTTGAAATCTTGGAAGAGAATGTCAGATTCAGCAGTTTGTCCTTGCTCATGAAATGGTCATAGAACAGACGCGTCATGAATACGGCAGTAAAGAACGAAATCAAGATACCGATAATCAATGTAGTGGCAAAACCACGGATAGGACCTGTACCGAAGTTGAACAAGATAATACCGGTGATGATAGACGTCAAGTTGGAGTCGAAGATAGCAGAGAAGGCGTTGGAGTAACCGTCAGCCAATGCTTTCTTTACACCCTTGCCTGCACGGAGTTCTTCTTTGGTACGTTCGTAAATCAATACGTTGGCATCTACAGCCATACCCAGTGCCAACACCATACCGGCAATACCGGACATCGTCAATGCTGCTTGGAAAGAGGAAAGGATCCCCAATGTGAAGAACAAGTTCAGCACCAAAGCACCATTGGCAACCATACCCGGAATGAATCCGTACATAGAGCACATGTAAACCATCAGCAGAATCAATGCTACGATGAATGACATGATACCGGCATTGATGGAAGCTTGTCCCAGTGAAGGACCTACGATATCTTCTTGTACGATGTGCGCAGGAGCTGGCATCTTACCTGATCTCAATACGTTTGCCAAGTCTTTTGCTTGTTCCGGAGTAAAGTGACCGGTAATCTGTGAGTTACCACCAGTGATTTCATTGTTTACGTTCGGTGCGGAGTAAACGTAACCGTCCAGCACGATAGCGATGCTCTTGCCGATATTCTGCTTGGTGAGCTGAGCCCAACGGCGTGCACCGTCAGTGTTCATGGACATACTTACGGCAGGTTTACCGTAATGGTCGTATTCGTCTTTGGCGCTAACCACTACATCACCTTCCAGAGGCGCCTTGCCGTTACGTTCTGTAGAACGGATGGCATAAAGTTCGAAAGTCTGAGCTTTCGGATCATATTCATAAGGAGATACTCCCCATTTCAGACGCAAGTCTTTCGGCATTTCGGCCTGAACTTCCGGCATGGAAAGGTATCTGTTGATTTCAGCTGTATCCTTGTAGTTGGCATAGGCTACAACAGGACCTTGTCCGCTGGGGTTGACTTGCAAGATTGCGAACAGCGGGTGTTCTTTCTTTATTTGTGCAAGGTCAGCGGTTTGTGTCTTGTTTTCACCCTTTAAAGCAGCGGCAAGACTGTCGGCTGTGCTGGTAGCTTGGGCTACGGCAGGAGCTTCGGTAGCTGCGCTGTCTGCCTCTTCTGCCGGAGTTTCGCTTGCAACGATGGCACGCAACTTGGTGTCGGCAGCTTGCAGATAGGGAGTAACGTCTTTTGCTGTGTATGTTTCCCAGAATTCCAGATTGGCAGAACCTTGTAATAATTTTCTTACACGTTCAGGCTCTTTGATACCCGGAAGTTCTACCATGATACGGCCCATTTTGTCTTCCAGACTCTGGATATTGGGCTGAACTACACCGAAACGGTCGATACGGGTACGAAGTACATTGTAGGAGTTGTCAACAGCTGCCTTTACTTCTTCGCGCAATACTTTCTCAACTTCCGCGTCGGTAGATTTCTGAGTTACCTTGTCTTTTAATTGTTGGGTTGCGAACAGCTGTGACAGCGGAGCACCCGGAGCAAGCTTGTGATACTCTCTGACGAATAGGGTGATCACGTCATCCTGGCTTGTGGTAGCTTGCTTGGCGGCAGTGGCCAATGCTTGGTTGAATGCTTCGTCAGTCTTGTTGTCAGCCAATACTTTGATGACATCGGGTACGGAAACTTCAAGGATGACGTTCATACCACCCTTCAAGTCCAAACCTAAACTGATTTCCATCTCACGACATTGTTTCAGCGTCCAATTGCCGAAATACACTTTCTCATTAGCCAGAGAATCGAGGTAGTCCTGCTCTACTTTCACATCGCCTTTTGCAAACTCTTTGGCCTTACTTGTGTAATGGCGAGTTACAAAAGAGAAGGAGAGATAGAACACACACACCAGTGTGAGCAATATCGCAAAAACCCTTACAAATCCTTTGTTTTGCATGTTACTTTTAGTTTATTATGATTACTTTTTAATTAAATTCTGTTGCATACAAGGCTGCAAATATAGCTTTTTTTTCACAAATCTTACTTCATACCGCGATTTTTTAACATCGGGTCTAATTGAGGCTCAGTTCCTCTGAAGTTTTTATAGAGAGTCATCGGGTCTTCGCTGTCTCCTTTTTCCAGAACATTCTGGCGGAAGAGGTCGGCTGTCTGCTTGTCGAAGATACCGTGTTCCTTGAAAGCTTCGAAGGCATCGTTGTCCAGAACATTGGCCCAGAGATAGCTGTAGTAGCCTGCAGCATAACCGCCGATGATGTGGTTGAAGTATGTGGTACGGTAGCGGGGAGCTATTTCCGGAATCAGCCCCAGTTGGTCCATCGCTTCTTTTTCGTATGCAACGACATCAAGATCTTCGGTATCAGTCAGGTTATGCAGGTTCATGTCGAGGATGGCGGCGGCCAGCAACTCGGTAGTCATGAAACCCTGGTTGAACGTTTTCTGGTTCAGTATCTTTTCAATCAGGCTGTCGGGAATGACCTCGCCGGTCTTGTAATGCTTGGCATACATTTTCAACACTTCGGGTTCGGTAGCCCAATGCTCGTTGATTTGAGAGGGGAGTTCCACGAAGTCGCGTACGACATTGGTGCCTGAAGTACCTTTATACTGGCATTGGGTCAATAATCCGTGCAGGGCATGGCCGAATTCATGGAACAAAGTTTCCACTTCGTCGATAGTCAGCAGGGAAGGAGTGTCGCCTACGGGCTTGGTGAAGCTGCATACGTTGCATACCAATGGACGTATGCTGCCTTGTTGTTCGCGGTAATTGCTCATCCAGGCACCACCGCTTTTGCCGGGACGGGGGAAGTAATCTACATAGAAGATACCTACTTGTGAGCCGTCTGCGGCTTTCACTTCAAACACTTCTACATCGGGATGATAGACGGGGATACCTTCGAGCTTTGTCAGCGTGATGCCATAGAGCTTATTGGCAACGGCAAAGGCGCCTTCACGTACGTTTTCCAGTTTGAAGTAGGGCTTAATCTCTTCTTCTTCAAGGTTATATTTCTCCTTACGGAGTTTTTCGGTGTAGTACCACCAATCCCATGCTTCCAGTTTCTCTCCTTTGCCTTCCTTGTCCATCAGCTTTTGCAGTTCGGCTGCTTCGGCTTTTGCTTTGGGGAGTGCATAACTCCACAAGTTGTTGAGGAAGTCCATCACGGCGGTGGAATTCTTTGCCATTGTATTGTCCAATACAAAGTTGGAGTAACAGTCGAAACCCAGCAGTTGCGCCTTTTCAAGTCTCAGGCGTACGATGTCGGCAATGATTTTCTTGTTGTCGTTCTTGTCATTGTTATTGCCGCGGTTGATGTAGGCCTTGTACATCTGTTCGCGTAGCGGCCGGTTGGCGGAGTATTGGAGGAAAGGCAGGCGGCTTGCATTATGGAGGGTAAACAGCCATTTGCCTTCCTGTCCGGTGGCACGGGCTTCAGCCATGGCGCTTTCGCGGAACCATTGGGGAAGTCCGGCGAGGTCTTCCTCTTTTCCTACATAAAGCTTGAAGTCGTTGTTTTCGTTCAGGATGTTGTTGCTGAACGTGATTCCAAGTGTGGAAAGCTGCTTGTTGATTTCACGCAGACAGGCTTGTTTGTCGGCCGGAAGATTGGCACCGGAACGGATAAATTTCTTATGGGTTTTTTCCAGCAGCCTTTGTTGTTCGCGGGTCAGGCCGAGAGCATCTTTCTGGCTGTAGACAGCATCCACTTTCTTGAAAAGCTCCTGGTTGAGGGAGATGTTGTCTTCATGTTCGGCCAATGTCGGAGCCAGTTTCATGGAAAGGGCTGTCAGTTCATCGGTAGTTTCGGCCTCCGTCAGGTTGAAAAATACACCGCCTACACGGTCCAGGGTGGGAGAGCTGTTGTCGAGGGCAACAATGACATTTTCGAAAGTAGGGGCTTCCGTATTGTCAATGATGGCTTGGATATTGGCGTTCTGCTCTTCTATACCTTTCTGGAATGCGGGTTCATAGTGCTCCAACTTGATTTTATCGAATGGAGGCACGCCATTGGGTGTTTGAAACTCAGTAAGGAACGGATTGCTTTCCGTCTGGGTGGCACAGGAGTACATCATACAACTTGCTGCTAAAATTAGAATACATTTTTTGAACATTGTTTTCTAAGTATTAAATGTTTAAGTATTAATTTTCAATATCTCTTAGTGATATAGCACCATATCGGATAGTGGTCTGACTCTTTGATGGAGCGGTCTACTGTACAATTGTAGGCTCTCAGGTTCTTGCTTGTCAGTATGTTGTCTATCCGGAAATAGAATCTGTTCTGGTTGTAGGAGATGCCCAGCCCCCGTCCTGATTGGGTGAATGCGTCGTCCAAATCCTGGGCGATGGTGCGGTGGGTATAGGAGATGGGGGTATCGTTGAAATCGCCGCATACAATAATGTAAGGATGCGGTGAAGCGGCTATTTCATGTGCAATAGTGTCAGCTTGCGGGGCACGGATGGCCGATGCTTCTGCCAGCTTGCGTATGAGCAGGCGTGCGCCGCTTTTCACTTTTTCCTTTTCGGGAGATTTCAGCATGTCTTCGTACACGACTTTATCGGCTTTGGTCAGCTTGTTGGACTCCAGATGATTGTTGATGAGGGTAACCGTGTCTTCCCCAATCTTGATTTCATAGAGTACCGAACCGTTGTATTCGCTGGGATAATCCAATATGCGTGACGAGAGAATCGGAAATTTAGAGTAACATGCTATCTTGTTGGTATGTCCCTTTCCGCTACCCACTGTGTTGATGCGGTGGTATGGATATGCCTTGAGTTCCCGCTCTACGTCTTTTTGCGAAAGATGCTTTGAGGATTGTACTGTGGAATATTCCTGCAGACAGAGGATATCGGCGCCACTTTCCTTCAAATAGGTCAATATCGGGTTTTTGCCATCTTGTTTGGCGGCACCGTCAAATCCCATAATGTTGTAGGAGAGCAGTTTGATACTTGTTTCCGGTAAGTGGTCTGTATGGAAGTTGATGGGCAGATAGGTGCGTATCTGCGAATAGCAGAGCAACATCCCTATTAGGGGCAGCAAAGCCGACCTATAGCGCTGGATGACCAGCCAAAAAATGAGGAAGCCGGCATTTATCATCAGGAACACGGGAAATGTCAGCCCCAGGCACGATTGCACCGGATGTGTGACCGGCTGGATGTGCGGACTATAGGCGGTGAACAGTAATAGGCCCGTAAATAAGGCATTGACCGCTAAAATCAGGAGAGCGACAAAATTACCGAGATGCTTCATTATAATAGTTGAAAATTGAAAGGTGAAAACTGAAAATAAGAGTGGCGGTTATATTCTCATTTTTCATTTTCCGTTTTCCATTTTCCATTGGTTTAACGTTTACTCGCGTCGAACAAGCTTTTCTTTTCCTCTGTAGTAAGGCTTTCGTATCCCGATTTCTTTAATTTGTCGAGAATGCGGTCTATCTCGTCGGATTGGGCTTTTTTCCGTGCGTTGTAATCATAATCTTTTTGTTTGCCAGTACCGTAGTGTACTTTCATTTTCGGCTTTCTGGGTTTGAAGTTGACGATGGAAACTAAGGTATCCAGACATTTGTTTATCCATGAGGTCAGGTCACTACCTTTGCTGAGGCTGGCGGCAAACCATACCCCTGCCAGCGCACCTCCTAAATGTGCGATGTGTCCACCGGCATTGCTGGAGGTGATGAACAGTAAATCGGTGCCTATAACGATGAGTGCCAGGTATTTCAGCCGGATGGTTCCGAACAGCAGTAGCCGTATCGGATAGTTGGGCTCGCGATAGGAGGTGGCGGCTACAATGGCAAGTACAGAGGCAGAAGCACCCAGCATGAAAGAATAGTCTGTCATGGGACGGAAATACGGGAAAATGTTATAGGCGGCCATATAGAGCAGACCGCCGCAAATTCCTCCCAGAATGTATACACCCCGGAGATGCTTTGCAGAGAAGAAACTCAGGAACAGTGCACCGAACCAGTAAAGCCACAGCATATTGAAAAGAATGTGCATGAATCCTGCATGCATGAACATATATGTCAGTAGTGACCATGGTTGCAGGATGAAGCGTATGACTGATGCCGGCAGTTCCAACCATTCGAATACGCCTGCTATGCTCCGGTTGAACAACTGGAACATGACTTCGGTTAGCGTAGTAAGTATGAATACCGCTACATTGATGTAAATCAGTTGGATATAAATGTTCCCCCTACGGAAGGTTTCTTTCAAATCAGTTATAATAGTAGCCATTTCCTCTGTTCTTTTTTCTCCAGTACATAATTAGGATAAAGCCGAATACCATACCACCCAGATGTGCGAAGTGAGCCACATTGTCTCCTGCACTGTTTGCAAATCCGGCATAAAGTTCAATCAAGGCATATCCGATAACAAAATATTTGGCCTTGATGGGAACCGGTAACGGGAAGATGAACATTTGCTGGTTGGGGAACAACATGCCGAATGCCAGCAGAATGGCGTATACTGCTCCCGAAGCTCCCACGGTAGTCATCATATTGAGATATTCCTCCATCGGGATGATGGCCATGCCAGTATTTACGCTGTCATAGGCGGAAAGTACTGTCTCATAATGAATATACTGTACCACCTCCTGGATAATTCCGGCTCCTATACCGCACACCAGATAGTAGAACAGAAATCGTTTTGGCCCCCATACCTGCTCTAAAATACGTCCGAACATCCATACAGCAAACATGTTGAAAAATATGTGCGCGAATCCGGCGTGCATGAACATATATGTTATCAATTGTGCTGCATTGAAATCTTCGGCAAGGAAAAAATGCAATCCCAGATATTGGGCGAGGTCGATGCCGTAGCTTTGGGCGACGATGGTACCCAGAAACATCAGCACATTAATGATTAAAAGGTTCTTGGTTACAGTAGGTATAGTATTCATAATCTGTTGTTTCAATTCATTTTACAGTTCAAAAACAGTTGCCTGTTTTTGCTTTCTCCGGCAAAAATACGAATAAATTCTGTTCTATAACAGAAAAAGCAGATTCTATTCCTTCTTTTTCGTTGTTTTCCAATATTTTTTTAATGTTTTTATTTGATATTCAGAAATATTGCTCTATTTTTGTGGAGGTTTGTGATGAAAAGTAAAAATATCTTTTGTGTAACATATTAATTAATTTTAAGCATTATGAATAAGGCGGAACTTATTAGCGCTATGGCAGCGGAGTCTGGTTTGTCAAAGACTGATTCAAAGAAAGCATTGGATGCATTTATCGCATCAGTCACTAAGGCAATGAAGGCCGGTGATAAAGTATCATTGGTTGGTTTTGGAACTTTCAGTGTGGTGGAAAGAGGAGCGCGTATGGGTATCAACCCCTCTACTAAAAAGCCTATCGAGATTGCTGCAAAGAAAGTTGTTAAATTCAAACCAGGTACGGAATTGACAGCTGAATAAGAACAGTATACTCAACATACAAAGAGGGGACGTTTTACAAAGAGCGTCCCCTCTTTGTATGTTGAATATCTTGTGAGGCCATAAAAACAAGCCTGCTTGTTTTGTACTGATTTCGGTTTACGCTATCTTTGCACGCAGGAAAATACATTTGAATCATGAATATAGAACAGAAACTGGTATCGTCCGTCATCGGCGGACTGAAAGCGCTTTACGGACAGGATGTTCCTGCCGCACAAGTGCAGTTGCAGAAAACCAAGAAAGAATTTGAGGGACACCTCACGCTGGTTGTATTCCCTTTTCTCCGTATGTCCAAGAAAGGACCGGAGCAGACGGCCCAGGAAATCGGTGAATACTTGCAGGCAAACGAGCCTTCGGTTGCAGCATTTAATGTCATCAAGGGCTTCCTGAACCTGACCATTGCCTCCTCTGCGTGGATAGAATTGTTGAATGGCATTCATGCGGACAAGCAGTACGGTATCGTGGCTGTTACTGACAACTCTCCATTGGTGATGATTGAGTATTCTTCTCCCAACACCAACAAACCGCTTCATTTGGGCCATGTACGCAATAATCTTTTAGGAAATGCGCTGGCTAATATAGTGGCTGCCAACGGTAATAAGGTAGTAAAGACAAATATTGTCAATGACCGTGGAATTCATATCTGCAAGTCCATGTTGGCATGGCAGAAGTACGGAAATGGTGAAACTCCCGAATCATCCGGCAAGAAGGGAGATCACTTGATTGGCGATTACTATGTTTCCTTCGACAAGCATTATAAAGCGGAAGTGAAAGAACTGATGGCCAAGTTCCAAAGCGAAGGCATGAATGAGGAAGAAGCCAAAGCCAAGGCGGAAGCTGAATCTCCTTTGATGAAGGAGGCTCGTGAAATGCTGGTAAAGTGGGAGGCCAATGACCCGGAAGTACGTGCGCTCTGGAAGAAGATGAACGACTGGGTGTATGCAGGTTTTGACGAGACTTACCGTATGATGGGTGTAACTTTTGATAAGATATATTACGAATCAAACACGTACCTCGAAGGTAAGGAGAAGGTAATGGAGGGCCTGGAGAAAGGCTTCTTCTACCGGAAAGAAGATGGCTCTGTATGGGCAGACCTCACGGGTGAGGGGTTGGACCACAAGCTACTGTTGCGTGCGGACGGTACATCCGTCTACATGACGCAGGATATAGGTACTGCCAAACTCCGCTTTGCAGATTATCCCATCGACAAGATGATTTATGTGGTAGGCAACGAACAGAATTACCATTTCCAGGTATTGTCCATCCTGCTCGACAAACTGGGCTTCGAATGGGGTAAAGGGTTGGTGCACTTCTCTTACGGTATGGTGGAACTTCCCGAGGGCAAGATGAAGAGCCGCGAAGGTACAGTAGTTGATGCTGACGACTTGATGGCGGAGATGATTGATACAGCCAAGGAAACCAGCAATGAACTGGGTAAGCTGGATGGTCTGACAAAGGAAGAGGCAGACAATATCGCCCGTATCGTTGGTCTGGGTGCCTTAAAGTACTTCATCCTGAAAGTGGATGCCCGCAAGAACATGACATTCAATCCAAAAGAGTCCATCGACTTTAATGGTAATACGGGGCCGTTCATCCAATATACTTATGCACGTATCCAGTCTGTTCTCCGCAAGGCAAAAGAGGCCGGTATCGAAATCCCTGCCCAGTTGCCTGCCGGCATTGAACTGAGTGAGAAGGAAGAGGGACTGATACAGATGGTTGCCGACTTTGCCGCTATTGTGAAGCAGGCAGGTGAGGACTACAGTCCGTCCATCATTGCAAACTATACGTATGACCTTGTGAAGGAATATAATCAGTTCTACCATGACTTCAGCATTTTGCGTGAGGAGAACGAAGCAGTGAAGGTATTCCGCCTTGCATTGTCCGAGAATGTAGCCAAGGTGGTACGCTTAGGTATGGGATTGCTGGGAATTGAGGTGCCGGATAGGATGTAAACATTGTACTATAAAAGAATAAGCCCGAGGATACTTCTTCGGGCTTATTTTTTTATAGTGCAATATTTATTCTTGTGGTAGAAATAATAGAAGTTTAAATTATCGTCTCCTTTCTCCCATTTTATACGTGTAGACTAAGTCCTATTTTGTCTTGCTTGTTTTGGCAGTTGCCTTGGCGGTTGTTTTAGTCGTTTTCGTTGCTTTCACCGCCTTTGCAGTCCGCTTAGACTTGCCCGTATCCTTGTCGCTTTGCAGTTTCACAATTTCCAGACAAGCCTGAAGGTTCAGGTCTTGAGGGATGATGTCTTTAGGAATCTTGTAGTTGCTGCCTTTATAAGCGATGTAAGGGCCATAGCGTCCATTCAGGATTTCCAGTTCCGGTTCTTCCTCAAACTTCTTGATATGTTTCTGGGCTTCTGCTTCTTGTTTCTTTTGCAAAAGTTCAATAGCTTCTTCCAGCGTAACAGTCATCGGGTCCATTGTCTTGGGTAATGAGGCATACAAGCCGTTGTTCTGGATATAAGGTCCGAAACGTCCCGCACCTACGACTACATTCTTGCCTTCGTACTCTCCGAGAGTACGGGGAAGTTTGAACAGCTCCAGCGCTTCTTCCAGCGTAATGGTCTCGATGGACATTTCTTTTTTTACCTGGGCGAAACGGGGCTTTTCCTCATCTTCGGCAGTACCTATCTGTGCTACTGGGCCGAAACGTCCGATTTTTACAGACACTTGTTTTCCGCTGACGGGGTCTGTTCCTAGAATCCGTTCGCCTGCCTTGTGGGCGGTTTTCGCGGCAAGCGTGTTCTCCACCGAAGGATGGAATTTCTTATAGAATGTTTTCAGAATGGCGGTCCATTGCTTGTCACCTTCGGCTATTTCGTCGAATTGCTTTTCGACGCTCGCTGTGAAGTTGTAGTCAAGGATGTCCGGGAAGTACTCTATCAGGAAGTCATTGACCACAATACCGGTGTCTGTCGGCATCAGTTTTGACTTTTCGGCTCCGGTGATTTCTGTATGGTTGTTGTCCGTTATTTCATTACCCTGCAGGTTAAGCACATTGTAGGTGCGTTCTTCACCTGCTTTTTCTCCTTTTATCACGTATTCGCGTTGCTGGATGGTGGAAATGGTAGGAGCATAGGTAGACGGACGTCCGATACCCAGTTCCTCCAATTTGCGCACAAGGCTTGCTTCCGTGTAGCGGGGAGGGTGTTGGGTGAAACGTTCGGTAGCAGTGATACCTTCATGTTCGAGCTTCTGTCCTTTTTTCAGAGGGGGCAGTAGGCGTGCCTCATCTTCCTGGGTTTCTACGTCATCATCGTATGATTCGCGGTAGACACGGAGGAAACCGTCGAATTTCACCACTTCGCCGGTTGCAGTGAAAGTCTCCGTCTCGTTGCTGATAGCAATGGTTACGGTTGTCTTTTCCACTTCGGCATCTGCCATCTGCGAGGCGATGGTACGTTTCCAGATGAGGTCGTACAGCTTTCTTTCCTGCGGGGTACCTTCTATCTTGGCATTCTCCATATAGGTGGGGCGGATAGCTTCGTGGGCTTCTTGCGCTCCTTTGGTCTTGGTGGCGAAGTGGCGGTTGTGTACGTAACGTTCGCCCATCAGGTTGGAGATGGTTTCACGGCTGGCGTTGACGGCAAGTTCGGAAAGGTTGACGGAGTCGGTACGCATGTAGGTTATCAATCCGGATTCGTACAGACGTTGCGCCACCATCATGGTCTGTGCCACGGTGAATCCCAGTTTGCGGGCAGCCTCCTGCTGCAAGGTAGAGGTGGTGAACGGGGCGGCGGGAGTTTTCTTCAGCGGACGGGTAGTGATGTCGCTGATGGTAAACGTAGCTGCTTTACAGCTCTCCAGCAATTTCCGGGCTTCTGCCTTTGTCTTGAGCCGGTGCGCCAGTTCGGCTTTCATTTCCACTGTTTTGCCGTCAGTGTCCGGAACGAGGAATACGGCGGTAACACGGTAGGATGCTTCGGTTTGGAATGCATGTATCTCGCGTTCGCGCTCTACAATGAGACGGACGGCTACGGACTGTACACGGCCTGCAGAAAGGGCAGGTTTCACTTTCTTCCACAATACCGGTGAAAGTTCAAAACCTACGATACGGTCCAGGATACGTCGGGCTTGCTGGGCATCGACCAGGTTGATGTCAATGTCACGGGGATTTTCTATCGCTTTCAGGATGGCACCTTTGGTGATTTCATGGAAGACGATACGTCTGGTGTGTTCCGGTTTCAGTTTCAGCACTTCGTACAAGTGCCATGCGATGGCTTCCCCTTCGCGGTCCTCATCGGAAGCCAGCCATACGGTTTCTGCCTGCTCGGCTTCTTCTTTCAACTGGGTTACGAGTTTCTTTTTATCCGCCGGTATCTCGTAATGCGGTTTGAAGTCTTTGTCTACGTCAATACTGAATTCTTTTTTCTTCAAATCACGTATATGGCCGTAGCTGGAAAGGACTTTGAAATCTTTTCCAAGGAATTTCTCGATGGTTTTTGCTTTCGCCGGAGACTCGACTATGACAAGGTTTTTCTGCATAAATTTCTGTTTTTTAGTGACTCCCGCCACTGAATTCGCCCGCAAAAGTAGGAAAAAAAGATTCTTCCCACCTTATAATATAAGGAGAATTTAGCAAAAATGACCTTTTTTGTTCAATTTAGAGCTCCGGCTTGTGCTGCCCCTATTAAAAGAGGAAGCTTACTCCGCCTAAGAAACTAAGACCTTCTGAAGGGTATCCCCAGTAGTACTGGTAATCTTTGTTCAGCAAGTTGTTCACGCGCGCATACACGGAGATACCTTTGAAGAGTTCGTAGCTGCCGTTCAGATAGAGATTGCTGACGGGGTCCGCCTTGTTGCCCTCCACGCCCTGGCGTGAGATGTGCTGATAGCCGATGCCGACAAGCAGTGGGGAGATGGGGCGTACCTTGAGATTGAGATTGCCTTCTACGGCCGGTTTGAAGCTTACTACGACATCAGAACCGTCTGAGTCCGTTGTCCAATGGCGATAGACGGCATTGGCGGCGAGATAGAAAACATCCTTGTAGTTGTAGCTCAGGTCGGCTCCGGCGTAGAGGTTCTTGGTATCTTCTGTGAGGTAAACATTGCTTATCCCGTCGGACTTGACAGTCGGAGTGTCAATCAGGTCGTTTTTCAAATCTTGATATCCGCCGTATAGGTTGAACCACAATCCGCTGACCGGGCTTGCCTTGAAGCCGATGGCTGCGTTGAGCTGTTCGTAGGTATTGTCAAGCTGCTGGTTTGTAATGCCATAAGGCGTAATGGTTTCCAGACGGCGGAAATCGTTCTGTAGCCGTCCTCCCTTACCTTGTGCGTAGAGGATGTAGCTGTCCGAGAAGATGTATTGTATTTCTACGTCGGGAGCGGCGCGGAACTTCTTGCCGAAACCGAAAGCCAGGTCGACGTGTGCGCCGAGACGTATTTTCCAGTCGTCATTCTGAAAGAGATAGTATGGATTGAAGTCTACGTCGGTGTGATTCTCGAAACGTCCGTCGCTGTAGAATGTGTTGTCCATGGCAAAAGCCATGCCGATGGTCTGCTCATCGGAGATGGAACCGGTGACATCGGCTTTGGTGCGCACGATATTTTCTTTGATATTGCTCACCATGAGGTCGTGTTGGCGCTGGTAGACCAACAAATTGGTTTCGGCACGGAATTGGAGAGGCATATCGTCGCTCGTGGAACTTACCCCGAAATGTACATCACCCGAAACGAATTTCTGCTTGTTGCTGACGAAGTCGGGCAGGAAGTTGAAATTGCTTTGGTTGAACTTTCCGGCAATATTCAAATCGACTTTGCTGAAAGCATGTACATAATCCATGGCAGCATGGGTACGGTAGTAGAATGAATTCCACTTCCCGCCATTATCCGGCAAGTCCAGTTTGCCATCCATGCCATCCATTGTGAATGTTAGGTTGAGGCGGTCTTTGGGGGATAAGGAGAAGAGGTAGTTGGCGCGTACATCGAGGTTACCGTAGTTACCGTATCCCAAGCGTACATATCCGGGCAGCGCTTTCGCCTGCGTCTCTTTTCCGGTATAGGCTTGCATGATACCTGCCGGGATATGGGTTGCCGGCATCAGGGTGGCGTCATATTCCACCGCCTTTTTGCTGACGGTAGGAGGTTCCACCCTGGGAAGCACGTTCACTTTGGAGGCGTCCATGATGTCCGGATTATATTCTTGTTCCACGACTACCGTACGGTTCATGGTGGTGTCTTGGGGTTGTGTCTGGGCTTGTGCTCCCAAAGAGAGGGAGACAAGCATAGTTCCTGCGAGGATATATTGTATCTTTTTCATAATGTGCTATATTTCTTACTTCAATTTCTCCAGTCTTTCGTTAATCATGCTTGCTATATCGTCATCGGCCTGGTAGTTCTGCTGCAGGCTCAATAGGTATTGGCGTGCATCGAGCTTCTTGTCCATGGCTACATATACATCAGACAGAAGGATGAAACTGCGTGCCAGCCAGTAGGCATGCGGTGTGCTCTGGTCGATGAAATTAAGGATTTCCTTTTCTGCAGAGGCATAATTACCGGCGTTGTACCATTGTAATGCCACCAGATATTTGGCTTCGGCTCCATAAAGGGTACGGGTGTCTTTGGCCAGCAGCTGAAGGTCATCCATTGCCTTCTTGTCGGCTTTCTGGTTGAGGTATGCCTTGGCACGGTAGTACAATGCCTCGTTCCGGAGCTCCGGAGACAGCTTGGCTTCGGCAAGCAAGGCTGTGGCGGCGTTGATGACTTCCGCATCATCATGCATCAGTGCTCCACAGCGCAGTACACCGATAGCGCCAAGCTGGCGGCGCTCTGCCGTGGTGGCTTTGGCCTGCAATTTCTTGTAGTCGGCCAATGCCAGGTCATATTGCTGGCGGTTGAACAGAATTTCTCCATGCATCAGCAAAGCCTCTTCAGAATATGGGTTATCGGGGTATTCCAGCAGTTTTCCGGCATGTTCCAATACCGCCTCGTCATCTTTCTGCTCTTTGCCTATGACGCAGAGGTAGTAGTGTGCATTCAGGCTGAAAGCGCCTCCCGGATAACTTTGCAGATAGCGGGTGAAGCTCTCTTTGGCAGGTGCGGCTTCGCCTTTCATATATACTTTTTCGGCAGCGATGTAAGTCAGCGAGTCTTGCTCACTGGGTTCGAAGCGGATTTCTCCCGGCATCTGGGCGGCGAGGGCGGCAAACTCGTCCACGCGGTTGGCATCTACGTAGATGGACTTTAAGTCGCGCATGGCAAGGCGGGCTTCCTCGCTTCCGGGATATTGGGTGACTACATGTTTGTAGGCTTCTATGGCACGGTCATAGTCGTCGTTCTGGTAGTAAAGCAGACCGATTTCGGCGGCGGCTTTACGGCTGACGGGACTCTCGGGATACTTGCCGAGCAATTCGCGGAAGGCGGCGATAGCTTGGGGGCTGTTGTTGCTCTGTACGTAGGAGCGCCCTTTTTCGTAAAGGGCATTGATGGCATAAGGCGAATTGGGATATTTGACGGCAAGGCGGTCCAGTAAAGTAACCTTTCCGGAATAGTCTTTTTGCAGGCCGGCTACAAGGGCCAGCTGATAGTAAGAGTAGTCTCCGGCAGGTGTTCCCAGACTTTCTGCTTTTGTATAGTATTGCTTGGCCTCGTCGAAGCGGCGGACGTGCAGGTTGCAGTCACCGATACGGTTGTAGGCATCTGCCAATGCGGTCGGGTTTTCACCTTTCTCCAGTTGGACAAAGTTGCGGAAACGGTTCTCTGCCGTCGAATAGTCTTTCTGGTGGAAAGCGATGTAGCCCAGGTTATAGTAGGCAAGGGCAAACATTTCCGTATCCCTCTGCCGGGTGAGTGACAGATATTCGTTGAAATTGCGGGCGGCTTCTCTCATCCGGTTCAGGCGGTAATAAGACTCGCCGAGCCAGTAGAGGGCGTCTGCCTTGGTCTGGAGGTTGTATTGTCCCAGCGTGACGCTTTGGTTGAAGTAACCGATGGCTTGCTCGAACTGCGTGTTGGCAAAAGACTGGGTCCCGAGTTGGAACAGAATCTTCTGCTTGGCTTCCAGAATGGCTTTGCTGGGATGGGAGATGCGGTCGATGGATTTGAGTGCGGCATCGTAGCTGCGTGTATTCATGTACACTTCCACCAGGTAGTTGCTGACTTTCTCGGCATAAGGAGAGTTTGGAAATTCGTTTAGGAATTTCTCAAAGACGGTCACCGATTCGCCGAAAGCGGAATAGGAGGTCTCGTGAATGCATAAGGCGTAGTTATAGGCGGCTTGTTCCTTGATTTTCGGGTCGGCATTGGAAGCGGCAGCCTGCTCGAAGGCCATACGTGCCTTGGTCTTGTCGGCCAGTTGCAGGTAAGCCAGTCCCATGTGCAGGTAGGCATTTTGGGAGAGAGCGTCGTTCTCGGTAGTCACTTCGCCAAGGATGGCAGGAACTTGGGAATACACGCCGCATTGATAATAGGACATACCCAGCATGTAGAGGGCATCTCTTCTATGAGTGGCAGATTCGGCATTGTGCTCCAGGTATTGCTCGAAGGACTTTATGGCTTCGTGATATTTCCCGAAATGGTATTCGGCTGTACCGAGGATGCGGTTCAGCTCCGCCGTGTGCGTGTAGCTCAGACCGTCGGGGTGGGCCGACAAAGCATTTTGCGCTACAATTTCCGCCTTGTCGTACTGTTTCTTCAGCAAGTAGATTTCGGCGATGTAATAGGGGACCAGGTTCTTGTACTTGGCATTGTCCTGCAGAGGCAGGAAACCGCTGAGCGCTTCGTCATACCGTCCTTGGGTATATCGGATATAAGAGATGTAGTAAGCACAGTCCGCTGCATATTTCCTGCTGGTGCTGCGCAGGGTCTCGAACCAGATGGCTGCTTCCTTTACATTGCCCGTCTTCAGATAGCAGGTGGCAAGGCGGTAGGTCATGTCGTCACGCTCCTCGGTACCCAGAAGGTCGAGGCGGGCAGAGTTGAACATGGCGAGGGCATCGTCATAATTGCCTTCGAAGAAATAGGAGGAGGCGATTAATGCATAGATGCGGTTGGCATGGGGAGTATCAGGATATTCGTCCAGAAAGGCGCGGAGCAGGTCTATGCTTTTGGGGTCTCTGAGCTCGTATGCGGCGCATACCAGCATGTATTCCGCTTCTTGCCGCTCGCCGGTATCGGGCAGAGGCTTGCCGTCTGCATTCATCTGGCGTACATAGGCTTGCAACGGGGAGATGGCGGCAGCATAGGCCTTTTGCTGGAACAGCGTTTGTCCTTCCTGGTAGAGTCGCTTGGGAGAAGTACTCTTCTCGCTTGTTTGTGCTGAGGCGAGTAAAGGTGCGCAACAGAGTGCTGTGCACAATATTCGGGAGATTTTATGTTTCATCTTCTTTTGTTAGAATAGGTATTTTACAAAAATACGGGTTTTAACCCGGAAATGTTACACTTGTTTGGCTTTTTTAGGATATATACCATAATAGGAACGAATAATCATTCACTTTTGTTCTTCCGTATGTCTTCCAGGAAGATACCCACTCCTTTGCGGATGGAGCCGAGTCCGAACTCTTCCGTACGGATATCTTTTAAGGGGAGGAAGAAGAGGTCTGCCGCGTCGTCCATCGCCTCGAAGTGCAAGGTGTCCTCCACCGTACAACGGAAAAACATATCCAGCGTGTGTACGGGGAAGCCGGAATAGATGTAAATATTGGGTAGGGAGAAGAGATATTCGGCCTTTGCCACCTTCATGCCGGTTTCTTCTCTTACTTCGCGGGCAACGCCTTCCTCACCGGTCTCGGTCATGTCGATGAAGCCTCCGGGGAGGTCCAGCGTCCCTTTGGCAGGCTCTTTGGCGCGGCGGCACACCAACAGCTCGTCGCGCTCGTTCAGTATCAAGGCGACGGTGGCGGAAGAGGGGTTGAAGTAGTAGACGAAACCGCAGTCGGCGCACTGCTTCGACTTCTCGTTATGAACTTCGAAATGGGCTGAACCGCATTTCGGACAATATTTGAATTGCGAAAGTGGATGTTCCATGATATTTTAACCTTTGTCCGGGGGACAAAGATAATGGAAACCAGGTGTAGAATGAAAGGAACAGAGTGAATTTTCGCTATATTTGTTGTAATCAGGTAGGTTTTATTTGACTATCAACAGATTGGATAAAACTCGCACGAGAACGGGCAATGGATAAGAAAAAGCCAGACTGTTCCGAACCGCCATATTTCTCATGCTTTCAAATAACTCTTTATCTCACTTGCAAAGATAACATTTCTTTCTGAAAAGGCCATATAAACGGCTGCAATCTTACGGAATAAAAACATATCGGGAAAAACGAGCATACCGTAGCCGAGTCCCCATAACCACAGGCAAAGGTAATTCGTGTTCTTCCCGTACAAGCAAGGCCAAGCCCTTCGGGTTCGTGGAAAAAATCATCCTCGCCCCGGAGGGCTTGCGGTATTTTTTCCCGAAGCCTTGCATGTACGGAACACGACCTTTTTAGGCCTGTAGTTATGGGAACTCCGGCCCCAGAAGCCGGACTAACAAAAAATCAAATGTTATGTTACAGGCAACAAAGAACAAGTACACGGTGGAAACACTCAAACCACTGAACATTCTGTACGATCATGAACACTGGCTGACACAGCAGGACGTGGATATGGCCAACGGCTATGTGGAACTGATAGAAAGGACACGCTCGGAAAAGACTCCACAGATAGGTGACAGACTCATCTATGTGGACAGATACGGGAAATATTACGGCAATGCCCTTATTGAAAACAATGATGAAGAGAGCGGTCGGATTTCCATCTGTGAAGAACCTTATATTCCCTTTGTATGGGAGCAGGACGCCAATATCCGGCTGAGCGTCAGCGGAGGGGCCTTCCACCATATTGACCCCAAGCAATTGAAATTCGTCAGATGGACGGAAGGTGCATTCAAGGACTGGGGAAACTGCGGAGCGTGTGCCAACGGTGCCGTCACATTCACGGCAAAAGTACCGTTATGGTCCTATTCCGAACCTGATCCGCTCTACGGTGATTTCACCACGGAAACATGGAGACAATATTATTTGACCAAGGACACGGGTCCGGACACACGCAACCTGTACCAGGGCTACGACATAGCTTTCAGGACCGAAGAGAACTTCCGGCAGTTCCTGAAGGACTATGAAGGAACCGTGTTCAAGGGCAACTGGGAAAACCAGATTGTACTCTGGTGTTTCCGACATGAAAACCGGTTCCTGCCGCAGCACGAATGGGACAAGATAGATGCCCCGGCCATGGAACGGCGTCTCAACTTCCATCCCGAACAGGTCAAGCTGGTCAAGGACATAGACAGCCACATCACCTACTGTTACCGTATCAAACCCGAAATTGACAATCTCTAAAACAATACAGTTATGCAGACAACAGCAACAAGAACAGCAGGCAGCCACACTGACCTGCTTACAGGTATCCTGAACGTGCAAGTAAGGAACGAGGACAAAATTACAGAACAGGACCGGCAGTATTGCCAGCTACAGCAGGACCAGCTCTACAGGACACTTGACCGTATCGACCGATGGTATGACATCTTCAAGGAAGAAGCGGAACGGTATCGGGAAATCAAGAGCTTCAAGTATGAGGATAACGGTAAGGTCTCCATACGGAATTTCTATTTCAACAACAGCGGGGAGGATGACTATACCCACAACGAATTCAAACCGTTTGACCTCATCAACGAGCTTGCGGACAACAACTGCAATGCCAACGCGAATTTCGCGAATCGCATCATTTCCTATTTCAACAGGACCTACAATGTAGATGTCCCCATTCCTGTAATCGACGAGAAGGCCATGCGCATGGGATTCCGCCCGGTCTACCAGACTTACGTGGACATGGTCATTGAACACCTCGGCGGAAAAAGTTTCCGTGAGACCGCAGAGGAAGAACTGCTGGCCCGTTTCCTGAAAACGGTACAGCCTTCCCGCTGGAGCAAGGTGAAGCCCGAACTGAAAAAGGACAAGATAACTTTCCCTGACATCGTATCCTGGGACAGCATCCATCTGGAATACCACCGGGAATATGAGTTCTCGTATGACTGCGGAAGGAAAGTGGACATTTTCTGCGAAGGTATCGCATACGGAGCAGATGACGTGATAAACGGTTCAAGCGGTATGGTCATCGGCCTTGACAGACGCGATGTGGATATAACCGAATGGTACAACCTCACACTGAGCAACGCAGAACAGATCAAGTTCTACAAGAACGGACGCATCGACGTACGCTTCAAGGACAGTCAGGCCGCAGAGAACTGCTACAGAAGGCTGCGGCTGGATGAAATCACACTCAGAGAAGAGTGATTCATGAAATACTTATTCAGACACCCCGTAAGACATCCTTGCGGGGTGTCTCCGTTTCCAACCATTAAAAAAGAAAAGACATGTATGCCATCATACCCCAACAGATTCCCCAGGACAGGCGTGCCGAGATCAACGAGAAAATCCTTTGCGCCATAGACTCGGGCAAGGACCTCGTTCCGAAGGAAAGCATCTACAACTGCTACACGGGAATCGGAGGACTGCACAACCTCAGGCAGTCGGATTTCACCAGCTACCATGAATACGCCGAGGCCAAGAAGGAATTCGAGATGGGACAGTTCTTCACCCCGCACGACATATGCCGGAGCATGGTTGAGACCCTTTCTCCGACATCGGCGGAAATGGTGCTTGACATGTGCTGCGGCATGGGCAACTTCTTCAACCATCTGCCCAACCTGCACAATGCCTACGGATTCGACATTGACGGCAAGGCGGTGGCCGTTGCCAGATACCTCTACCCGGAAGCTCATATCGAGAAATGCGACATACAGCTGTACAATCCCGAACAGCGCTTCGACATCATTGTCGGAAATCCGCCCTTCAACCTGAAATTTGATTACAGGCTGTCGCAGGAATTCTACATGGACAAGGCCTATGACGTGCTCACCCCTGCCGGAATCCTGATGGTCATCGTCCCTCTCTCCTTCATGCAGAACGAGTTCTGGGAAAAGACACGCGTGGCGAAAATCAACTCGAATTTCTCCTTCATCGGCCAGACCAGGCTGGAACATTCAGCCTTCTCTACGGTGGGCGTGCAGAATTTCGCAACAAAAATCATGGTATTCCTCCGCCGTTCCCTCCATATTGAAATGCAGCCCTACAACGCGGAAAAGTTTGTCAGCATGGATGAGCTGAAGAAACGCATAGCCGAAGTGCGGAAAATGAAACACCGGCTGCGCCTCCAGCTGATGCGGGAGTGCAACCATATAGACAAAGAAGAGCTGGAACAGTTCGAGTACAGGCTCGCCAAATACATGTACGAACTGAAAGCCCATGCCGTGCTGAACAGGCATGTCGAAAAGGCGGAGGCGCTGGTGTCCAAATTCCGCAACCAGAAACCGCCGGAAAATGCCACCCGGGAACAGATAAAGGAATGGGAACGCAAGAAACTGACCACCGGCAAGGTTCTCGGCATCATCCGCAGGTACATCACCTCGCAGAACGTGGTGCCGCGCAAGGAAGTGGCATTAGTGAAGACATCCTACGGCTTCAAGCTGAAGCAATATGCCCCGCGTCTGCTTGACAAGGTCACGCACAAGGCCGCAGGCATCAACGACCTCATACTCGGAAGGGCCGAACTCCCGATGCCAGAAAACGTCACGGAAAAGAACATGCGGCAGATCCGTGCCGCCAGTAAACTGATACGGCGCAAACAGAGGCAATACGAGACCCAGAATCTCCAGTTTGCGGAAATGCGGGAAGATGCCGGCCTGAAGGAATACCTGGACCGCACCACATTCATCAACAAGGACGGTGAAGTCTGCGAATTCACGGACTTGCAGAAACACGACCTGAACCTCGTGTTGCAGAAACGCTACGCCCTGCTGAACTGGCAGCAGGGTTCAGGCAAGACTGCCGCCGTCTATCACAGGGCGAAATACCTGCTCAAGTTCAGAAAGGCAAAGAACGTCATCATACTTGCCCCAGCCATCGCCACCAACATGACCTGGATACCGTTCCTTACCATAAACAAGGAACGCTTCCGTACAATACAGACCGCCGGCGACCTCAACAACATACCGGAAGGGACATTCCTTGTCGTCTCCACCTCCATGCTCCGGAAACTGAAAAGAGGACTGATGCGTTTCGTGAAACGCACTTCCGGCAAGCTGTGCCTTGTCTTCGACGAGTCGGACGAAATCACCAATCCCACATCGCAGCGTACAAGAAACGTCCTGTGCATATTCAGGAGGCTCAGGTACAAGATTCTCGATACCGGAACAACCACCCGCAACAACATCGCGGAACTGTACAGCCAGTTCGAATTACTCTACAACAACTCCGTAAACATGATATGCTGGAGTCCGCAGGTCTACCACGAAAACAGGGACCACGAGATAGAGGAAGAGAACAACCCGGATTACGGAACACCGTTCCCCGCCTTCAGGGGGCATGTCCTTTTCCGTGCCTGCCACTGTCCGGGAAAAGCCACCGTATTCGGCATCGAGAAACAGAACCAGGACGTGTACAACAAGGACGAACTCTCCGAACTTATCGGCAAGACGGTCATCACCCGTAAATTCAGGGACTTCGCAGGAGAGAAATACAGGATACGGACACATACCGTCCGTCCCTCGGAAGGAGAACACGAGGTATACCGTGTCATCATCGAGGAATTCTGCCGCATCTGTGAGCTGTACTACAACAGCACGGGAGACACGAAAAAGGATGCAGGACTGAGACTCATGAGGCAGATCAAGCTGCTTATCAAAGCCTGTTCGGTACCTCACCTGATAGAGGGATACTACGGTGACAGTTATCCTTCCAAGACCCGCTATATTGAAAGGCTCATAAGGACAATACCGGGTAAGGTTGCCATCGGATGTACCACATTGGCGGCCTTCGACCTCTACGAGAGCTATATCCGGGAACATTTTCCCGACAGACCTGTATTTGTGGTCAAGGGAGATGTAGCCTTCAAGAAACGGCAGAGCATCGTGACCGAATTCGACTCCACCATCAACGGCATCCTGATATGCACACAGCAGAGCCTGAGCAGCTCCGTGAACATACCTACCTGCAACGACGTGATACTGGAGTCCCTGCAATGGAACATCCCCCGCATGGAACAGTTCTATTTCCGCTTCATCCGTCTCGATTCCAAAGAAATGAAGGATGTCCACTACGTCACCTACGAAGATTCGGTCGAACAGAACCTGATGGCACTGGTACTGACCAAGGAACGTCTGAACGAATTCATCAAGACCGGGGAGGTCAAAGAACAGTCAGAAATCTTCGAGGAGTTCGACATCACAATGTCTGTCATCGACAGCCTGCTCATCCGCACGCAGGACAGTGAAGGCAAAATACACATCAGCTGGGGAAGCCAGCGCATAACAGAATAAATATGAACCGTATGAAGAAGACCGGGAGTTCCATTCCCACCGACAAAGGTAAGCCGCGTCCCCATCGGCTGAGCAAGGTCAAGCCGCAGGCGGTTTTCAGGAAAATCATCCTCGCGGAGCTGCGGTATTTTCCCGAAAAACCCTGCACAGCCGGGACACGGCACCTTGTCGAGGTCGGTGGAATGGAATCCCCGGCATCCACATACATAAAAGACAAGTAATATGGATCTGAACAATGCAGAGATTGCCGTGACCACACAGCATCTCATTGACATAAAGGATTACAGGGACTACTGGCTGCACCTGTCCGACTACAGCGACATGGGCGAGTTCCTGAGTGCCTGTTCCGACCTGTTTCCCGGGGAACCGGAACCGGAATACCGGTATCCGAAATGGGAAAACATTCCGGACACACTGATCAGCCGTGAATGGCTCTGTCCCAACTTCTTCGAGATCAGGGATGCCCTTGAAAGGCTCGAAGAGGAAGAAACGGAGTTTTTCATAAGCTGGAGCAGAAGTTACGGATATGACATCACCACGGATGACCCGCACATGATGGTATCACACTACCATGACCTGTACGGGGATACCGTCACGGAAACGGAAGAAGACGCGGACACGGGAGAAGATGCCCTGATATACACGGGCGTATCAAGCTACTACTGCGACATGCTTCCATTCCGTTACGAAATATTTGATGACAATTATGACTAAAAGACAAAAGATATGGAAATCAACTTCAAAGGACCTGTAATGCCTATCGACCCATACTCGCAGCTGGCATTCGTGGAAATACTGAACATACTACTGACGGCGGGACACATCGTGGACGTGAACCGCTTCCTCATAAGCAGGAATGTCAATCCGCAGTTCGGTTCGCTGTCAGGCTATTTCAGATGGTCGTTCGCCGGAGACCGTTTCACCCTCTGGCAACGCACGGACTACAATTCAACGCTGTGTTTTAACCACAGGATACTCGATCTGCCTTTCGGTGTCCTGGCAGCGAAAGACAACGGAAAAGACATGGAAACGGCAAACTGAAAATGAAACGATATGGAAACTACGGTAAAAATACCCAACCGGGAAATCGCGCTCGCGGCATTTGACAGGCTCCGCCGGAAAAAAAAGGAAGGATGCCGCACTGAGGCTGGCCGGGTGCATGATCAGAGGGACATACATATCCCTCGGCATCGGTGATACCGACTGGGAAATAGACACCGCACTGCACAAATGCGGCGGTGAGCCTAAAACCGGATACGGTCATATGGCACATTTCCACTTCGACGGCGAGACGGAAATGGAAACAGAGAAATATGAAAGGCTCAAGGAAGAGAACGAATGACAAGGGAGCGGCCGAAAGGTCGCTCTTCTCATTTATAAACGACATGTACGGGAAACAGAATCCTGCCGTACACAGGTAACAGAAATGGAAGAACAGGAAAGACTGACAATGGAATTCGTGAAATCGCTCATGGACAAGTCCTACACGCTGGTATGGGTAGACTACAACGACAATCTCGACAACTGCCGTGACACCATCCAGAAGTGTCTGGAAGAAAGGAGCTGTGAAAGTCTGTGGGAGAAAGTGGACGAATGGTACGGTGACGCCGAATGGGAAGCTGTCCGTGAAATCGTCTCAAAGCTGAAGGATGAATGTATCCGTTTCCATGATTTCGGGGAAGAGGAAGTGGACAAGTTCTTTCAAGAACACGAAGACGAAATCAGGGAAGAAATCTATGACAGAAACGACTCTGACACGCTGAAAGAACTTCTCAAAAACACGGATGACATCCCCGTGCGTGTCGAGATGCTGTCAAACTACGACTGCATCAATTCCAACTGGCTGGAATCGCAGGAAGGATACCGGTACAAGGAATCCTATTTCGGGGATATGATAGACGCGCTGAACCTCAATCCAGCCAAAGTGAAGAAAATGCTGGTGGAGAAAGGCTACACGGTATATGGCCGGTTCCCCGAAAAAAAATACAGGGACGGCAAGGAACAGGTATCCTATGAACAGTTCTATCAGGAACTCATCAACTCCTGCTGCGGTGCCAACCTGCTGACCTATATCGGCAAGGTAAGCCTGCAGGAACTTTATGATGCCGGATTCTCGCTTGGGGAAGTCATTATTCCCAAAGGCAACTGCTGCGGCATCTTCAGCTCCATGTACGGCGGCGGAAGCCTCCTGGAAATGGAACTCCTGAAAGATGTCAGACTGAAACTGGAAGTCAGGGACTATCACGGATTCCGCTTCCGTCTTGACAGCGAGAACTCAAAATATGAATGCTCCATCAAGCATGTGTACGGGGTATGCGATTCCTTCTTCGGAAAAAAGATAGGTCTTGTCGCTTCATAAATCAAGTATGGTCACTTAAAGATATCAAATCATGGAAAAGAAATATGCAATCATCCTATTCAAGGGAAAAGAATACCTGTGCGGACACGAAGACGGCTGCCATTACGATGTGTCCTGCCCGGTGAGGACATTCACTGAAGGAGAAGACGACTTCAAAATTCAGGAATCCGGAAAAGACCGTTCAGAAAAGACATTCCGATATCATGGAAAGGAATTCAGGCTTGTCACCGGCTTCTACCCGAACGGATGGCCGGTTCTGAGTCTGGAATCACCGGACAACAACTATACACGGTGCTTACCGTCAATCTGGAAGACCCCCGGCATTCGGGATTCCCGACCAGGCATTCATTGACATAAACAACAATCCGGAAGCGATGGAATTCCTCATAAGGAACAGCCTTGCCGAAGATACGGGATACAGACGCAAAAGCGGATGGGTGGAATACCCGATGGCAAGGCTGAACCTGGCTGAACTGTACCGGTTGTCACCGGAATCGTTCGAGAACAAGGAATAAGAATTAACAACAGAAATCATTAACCAAATCATAGGAGTTATGGCAAAATACGATGTAAGAGTAAGGTACGCCTTCGAGGGTACCTACAAGATCGTTGCGGAAGACCGCGACGAGGCGGAAAGAATTGTAACGGAAGACTGCGGCCTGGTACTGGGCGGCAACATCCACACTACCCGCGATGATGACGAGGTGACAGACTGGAGATTCGGCTCTCACCCCGACATGCAGATCCTTTCTTTCAGGGAACGGGTTGGCAAAGGCAAGGTCAGATACACATCCATGTGTTTCAGCGACAGGATTGAAGAACTGCGGAAGGACATAATCGAGGCCATCAGACAACTGCTCGATGCGCATGGCATGAAAGAAATTTCATTCAGTGACAGCAATGACGATCCGGTATGGGTCATCTGGTTCGGGAAAAACGGCGATCCGTATGAATGCCGGGTAACGAAACTTAAAGTTACGGAGGATAGTATGACAGTAATCGCATTGGAGAAGGAAAGCGGGGACGAAGTGGCCTGCTACACTCCCTACGACCTTGGAACCAGCAACATTGATTGGCTCAATCAAATGTACGAAGCAGTAAGGCTTCAACTTGAAAATATAAACGGAAACTCTTGAAATAAAAGACGATATGGCAACAAAAATCAACATGGACAGGCATATTCGGGAAGGATGGACTGTCGGAGCGTTCATCAGGGAGCTGGCCCCGCAGGTGGAAATGATCATGAGCGGGCAAAGCTGGAGGGAACCTTTCAGAAACAAACAGGAACTGGCGGACTGGTGCAGGGACAACCAGCCCTATTACAAGAAAAGGATACCTGAAGTGAACAGCTATTTTGCAAGAATGTATAACCTCAAATAAGAACAACATTATGAAATATCAAGCGGAAAATGCAGTCTCCAGCTTCTTCTACTATATGTGGAATGCCTGGTGCGAGGAAGAGTGCAGGACAGTATTCAAGGAAATGCACCCACATTTCTGGGAAAAATGGTCTCTGATGACGGACAAGGGAATATTCGGAGCCGCCGAACGGTTCTATGCGGAACTGACGGACCGTTACAGGGAAAAGCTGGTGGAACGGGCCGTCAGCCTGTATGACGGCAAAGCCAGACGCAAACACCCGGACGATTCCGAAATCAAGGTGTGCAGTGATTGCGGTTCAACAGAGATTGAAATCCAGGCATGGGTGGATGTAAACACGAATGAATACCACAGTGACGTGGACGATGACATCTGGTGTTCCCGGTGCGAGGACAATGTGGAGACCTACTCCAAACAATCCTTTCTGGAAAAGATGCAGGAATGGTGGAAATCCAACAGCACCGATAACCTTGAATACCTGACCGGATTCAAGACATCCGATTTCCCTTCAGCCAATTCCGGACAGACATTCACCGAGGCCGCCGACGAATGGTGGAACGACAAGAACTATGACGAGAAGAGGAACATATACCTGACAAACAATTAAAGACAACGGCTATGGCACGGAACATCATTGACCTGATCTGCAACTCATGCAGTTGCGGCAAGGAAGAGGCACAGGAATATTTGGACGACGAGATAAGGAACCTGCAGGAACTTCAGGCAGACAACGACCTGAGAGGCGAAGACTTCGAAATCGCGTGCAGCAACCTCGGACTCGACCAGGACTGGCAGATATATTTCATCAACCGTCTTGCAGGACTTTAATATCTACAACTATGACTTATTTTCAGAACATACAATCACTGGCGGACCTGAAAAAGGAATACCGCCGTCTGGCAATGCTTCACCACCCGGACAAGGGTGGTGATACTGCCCTCATGCAGCAGGTGAACACCGAATTCGGAAAGCTGTTCGAGGTCTGGAAAGACAAGCCCTGCGTTTCCACAGCCCCGACAGGCTATGAACACGACTTTCAGGGTGCCACCGCAAAGGAATACACCGAATACGTGTACAATGAATACCGCTGGAAAGGGCGCAACTACAACGGGCAGTCCGCGCCGGAAATCACGGAACTGGTCAGGGCATGGCTCAAGGAGACCTATCCGAGATACACCTTCTCGGTCCGCAAGGACGGATACAGCTCAATCCTTATCCGACTGATGAAAGCAGACTTCGAGGCTTTCACCAGAGAGTCCGGAAAGGTACAGGGAGACATCAACCACTACAACATCCAGGCATCGGACAGTCTGACCGACCGGGCCAAGGAGGTGATGACAAACGTCAGGGATTTTGTCATGTCGTACAACTTTGATGAAAGCGACCCCATGACCGACTATTTCCACACCAACTTCTACCTCACGCTCGGAATCGGCAGCTACAGACAGCCGTACCGGATGGAACTGCCGAAGATTACGGGAAAAGACACTCCTGAAGTGTTCAGGTATCCTGAAGGACCTGCACACAAGGCTATGCGACAGGCACTGGGCAAGGCGCGTTTCGGCTTCATCGAGAGCCGGAAGCATATCGGGGAAATGATACTCGGAGAAGACTTTTACGGCTCACAGGGAGAACATTATTTCTGGCCCAAGGAGTATTCAAGCGCGAAGACGGCACAGAAACGCATCGGAAAACTGGAGGCAGCCGGATTGCACTGCGAACTGACAGGCTGCAACGGCGGATACATACGCCTGCTCGGATATACTCCGGAGACGGAAAGCAGTCTGGAACGGGAAAGGCAGGAATATGCCACGGCATACCGGAAGTGGGTGTCAGAACACGGCATATCCCCAAATACGGGAACAGTACACCAGAACATTTCAAATCCAATCAGACAGATACAATTATGACAAACAGGGAAATCATCAGAGAACTGAAACGCTGCGGCTACAGCCGGGTGGACATTGATACGGACAGTAGAGCCGCAAAGACTTTCTACACCTACCGTGGCGGGCTTCATATCAACGGTACGGAAGATCTGTCATTCCATATCGTACCGCCACAGGACAGTCTCGGACTGGGACGGTTTGCAATATGCGCCACCCGTAACGGGGAAAGCTCACAGCTGGGGACAGACCAAGCCCCGTTCTTTTTCCGGTGGCTGTTCGCCTTCCTCAAAGGTGAAAGAAAAGAGAATGAGATAATAGATGAAATATGTACCGACAGAAAAACAGAATAGAAATATGAAAGCAAAAGTATTGAAATACAAGTTTGACGGCAACACCATCGTTGCCCCATACATGGAACTTGAACCGTATGCGGAGAATGTATTCATCTCGCTGGCAAGAAAAAACGAATACGGAAACGAAAGTGAAGACAGTTTCCATGTAATCTGCAAGATAGGTGATATCCATTTTTCCTGTGGACAATATTCACGCAGAATCCTTAACAAGGAGGGTCACCGGGAAGAAGCGGCAGCCTATTGCAAGAACTGGATTGAAAACATCCTGAAGGGTGCGGAGGATGGAAAAATCATCCCCCTCTTGTCTGTCCATGTATTCAATGCCCTCGGTCTTGACTCCACTCCCTTGGTACAGGCCCGTGAGACGTATGCAAAAAGGCAGGAAGAAAAGCGTCTGGAACGGAAAAGAAAAGAAGAACAGGAAAGAAAGGAGAAAGAATCCCGATGGCATCAACAACTCGACGAAAACAAACGGAAATTCCTGAACGGTGAGAAAATAACGGCAGAAATGTTTCTTGAAATCACAGGAAGGGACGGCTTTGACATCCATATCAGAACCAAAGGGACATTCAACCGACATGTGGCAGCAATCGACCGGAACGGAACCGTCAGTTTCAGAAAATACAAAGGCCGCCGTACTCCCGACTTTACCGGATGTCATAAGGCTGTAACAGACTATCTTGCATTCCTTGCCGAAGATGAAATCAGCCAATAAAATCCAAAGCGGTAACAGCCATCCTATGCAACTGTTACCGCTATTATTAGGACATATCAGGATTTACAGCTTCCTGTTCAGTATCATCGCCAAGGGATAGATAAACTGGTTATAGACCTTGAGTTTCCTCAGATCCAGCACATACCCGGCATAGGGATTGGTACAGTCCGAATAGAAAAACACGTCAGTAAAACCCGCATGTTCCTTTATGATTTCACCTTACAGGGGAATCTCGTCCACATCAAAATCCTCCAGAGGCAGTTCCTCCAGGCGGGCATGTTCCCCATTGCCCAACACATTGAGGTTACGGTTGAACAGCACATATCCCCGCTTACTGTAATCCACACGCATACCGTACGGACGCTCCACAAGGAAAGCATCCGCAGCTTTCTTTATATAATCTTCCATGATTTTTCAAATTAGGATTTGCAAAAATACACCATTCCTTTGTCAAAGACGAACAAATCAATGGGTTTCTCACCGATATACCTGCAAGAAAATACAACGACACACAACCTGTATATTTTATTTTCCTCCCTGCAAAGGTAGTCCCGTGTCCAACGCACCCGGACAAGGTCAGGCCCCTATGGGGTTGGCTGAAAGAAAATCATCCTCGCCGACGGCTGCGGTATTTTCTTTCGCCAAACCTTGCGGGTACGGTCACGGGACAGTCAGGCAGGTGAAAAATAAAAAATACCGGCTCCCGGAGCCGGACGTGTTTAACAGATAAAATACAATGAGTCATGAAAATCCTGAATGAAGAACATTTCCAGAATGTAAAGCGTTACGCCGAATCCATCGGTGACACATCACTCCAGAATTGTCTGGACAGATTGAAAAAATGGGAGGAGAATCCGGAACATCCAAGCGAAATATCGCTCTATTATGACCATGCCCCGTACTCGTTCGGCTTCACGCAACGCTATCCTGACGGAAGCATCGGCATTGTAGGCGGTCTGCTCTATCACGGAATACCCGACCAATCCTTTGCCGTGACACTTGAACCGTTCCATGGATGGCAGATACATACCTAAAAAAAATAGACAATCATAGTATTAACTTTATAAAATTCAAGATTATGGAAGCAATGGCAGTATTGGAAAAACAACAGCAGTTTGATTTTCAGAACAACGGAATCGAAGTAATGAACTTCGAGACTCTCCAGCGTACCTACAAGGAGAATGACATCTACGGCAAGCCTGTCCAGGGCATCTATCACTACCAGGTCCTGCAGCGTATGATGGACATTTGCGAGAAGTACAACCTCGATTACGAAGTGGAGGAAATCTTCGCGGCACAGAACAGGAACAAGACACAGCCGGGAGTAAGCATTCTCCCGCAGGTGGAACAGACACACGGGGAAAAGGCCGTGGAAGCCCACATCCTCCGACGAATCTTCGCGACCATCCGTATCAAGGACTGGGAAACGGACGAGCTGACGACTACGCTGGTCGTCGCCTACCATCAGGACGGCATACAGGCGGCCATAGGCCCATGCGTGAAAGTATGCCATAACCAGTGTATCCTCTCGCCGGAAAGGAGCATCTGCAATTACGGAAAGAACAAGGTGACAACGGAAGGGGTATTCGAGACGGTGGACGGATGGCTGGCAAACTTCGAGGTGAACATGAACGAAGACATCGCAAGGATTCAGCGACTGAAACGCAGAATCGTCTCACTGGAGGAAGTATATATGTATATCGGACTGCTGACAGCATTGCGTGTCTCCCATGACAGTTCGGACAGGAACCTGTCATCCTCCGTGGAAACCTACCCGCTTAACCAGAGCCAGATTTCCATCTTCACGGAAGAGGTGCTGAAACTGGTCCGCGAAAAGGGACAGGTTACCGCTTGGGACTTGTATAATGCAGCGACTGAGATATATAAGCCGGGCAGAACGGACTTCCCGGCACTGATTCCGCAGAACGGGGCAATGGCGGAACTCCTGCTTTCCCGTCTGCCCGCAGAAGTGGAAATGCAGGATGTGGTTTTAGTGAGCTGAATTTTCCCCAAATATCAAATATGACCATTTGATTCGGAATCCATATAACATACGAGGGCAACTCCAAATGTCAAGTCGCCCTCGTATGAATAAAATTATGTTCTTACAATACTGTTATTCCACGATTTCTCCCTTATCGTTTACAATTACACCGTCCGGCTGACAAAGGTACAGGTCTTTGCCTATAGCCTCGATTGATGTGTAGATGGGCGGAGTTACAATTTCGCCGTTACGGTTCAACAGCCCATAGTAATCCGAAGAGTTGTAATCTCCGCTCCGAACCAGATACTGCTGACAATTGGCTATCCCGTAAACCTTGCTGTCCGTGCATCCATCATCGGAAGATTCTGTATTGTTACGGAGTTCTGTCGTCTCATAAATCAGGTTGTTTACATCATCGATTACGAAGTTGACGGTGATATTGCCCTTGTGGTCGTACCGCCGGGCGATATGGTCGGCATGTCGGACTTCAATACAGTCGTTATATACATAAATTGCCGTATTCTCGACAGGGAAAAGCAAATCCATATCTGCCGTGTATAATCCGACACGTCTGTCTTTTTCCACCTGCCAGAAACCGTCGTTGTTGAACAGGTTGTCATATTCAGCATCCAAAGCCCAATTACCGGAACGGTCAATCAGTCCCATCTTGCCATCAACGGGGTTCTTTACCATGCAGTATCCGTTTTTGAATGCGTATTTCGGGTCATCGAAATGCACCTGGAAATCCTTGTCGATGACAACTTTGCCGGAATGGTCGATGAACATCAGTTCGCCGTCCTTCTCCACGGCGGCAAGACCTTCTGAAAATATCCATGCTCTGGTGAATGAAAGAGGTATTGCCACCTTACCTGTAAAACGGTTGATATAACCACGTTTGCCATCCTTTGAGAATACGGCCAAAGAATCCTTGTCATCGGATGTCACCACCCAATCTACATCTTCCAGAAGCACGATCCCTTTATTTTTATCATATAATCTGCCTTTGTCCGAATAATATATCTGTTGGAACACGACGTGGTTACTGATGTGTTTCTCATCATAAACCAGCGCCTTCATTGTATGCGGACGAATCCATTTATCGTAAACCACCTCGTCCACAAATGAGTATGTTAAGGCTATAGTGAACAATGCCACGAGCATTGTCACACAACCTGCAAAGATTCTCCAGACAACCTTTGCGTAAGTACTTTCATCCTTGTAGCCAAACAGTCTGCCGATGAATCCAAAGACCTGGCAAATACCTCTCCACAATACCGTGAAGAACAATTTGAATGATATTCTCTTTTTCATAACTTTCTTCGTTTCTTTATCAATCTTTATTAAAGTAGTCTTTTGATGTATTTCCAAGCCGTTGGGCGAACTCTTCGTCTGTCGTGTCACTATCCATGCCCTTCAGACAATCGTTCACTCTGCTGAACCAGCTTCTCCTGCAGTACCTTTCTCGTTCAAACATGGCGCAAGTACCCTCGTTGGTCTGTTCAAAAGCCATGGCATTGTCAATGTTCATACTGCGGGATACTTTCTCGACATCAATATTGGCTCCGATAAAACTGAAATTCCAGCCATCTTTCTTAAGCTGTTCAATCATATCAGACACTTGTTTGTGAGAGTACTCTTTGGATGAGTTCTCCATGCCATCTGTGATGATGGTGACTGAACCGATAGCGTGTTCGTGTGTTCTGACAATCTCACGAAGGCTGTTTACGGTTATTCCAACCGCATCATAAAGAGGGGTGCAGCCACAAGGTGTGTAATCCGTCTCTGTTATGTGGCAGACTTTCTCGGGGCTTTCGTTCTTTATAAGATAGCGAGATGGTGTGCCACCGCTTTGGAAAGCGTAAATGCTCACAAAATGATTTTGGGTATCCGCATGCTCGGTTTGTGCAACCTTGATGGTATTAATCACTTCATTGCAGCCTAAAATAGTCTGTTTACGGATGCAGCTCATGCTGCCACTTTCATCAAGAATGATCAGATTAAAAATGCTTGTCTTCATATTTCTTTTACTTCTTAATTCTTTTAAATGTTCACCTATGTTTTTGACAGGTCTGAACGGTTCTATAAATTCCAGATTGGTATTGATAATCCCATAAACGACCTCCTCCTCATTGTCCTCCATGCCAAATCCGTCTTCATCGGCAAAGTACCTGCCATCCGGATAGAGCGTCCATGTTATGGCACATAATCCATTCTTAAATCCATCCCATCGGTTCAAGCCGGCATAACACAGGTCCTTGTATTTGGCATTGCCGAAACCATTCTCGCACTCTTTTTTTATTGATTCAAAATCAATCTCATCGTCACCTACCAGGACATCTCCGTTCTTTGTGGCCAATTTTCGTATCTGTCCGGTCAGGGTATTGGCAATGTAAAACTCATAATTTTTCCATCCTTCACCGAAAAAGATTGCCATACCATCCCCGACATCCGCTCCATGTCGGCCTTTCAACTCTGGATAACCACGTACAACATAGTCTTTTTCTTTCTTATCGTACATGAATGTGATATCTGTTCTCATCTTGTCAGTTCGATTATAGGTTATTTCCATATTGATACATCGCTCTCTCAGCTATTTCTATAGCCTTCTCATCCAGCTTTGACTGCTTAATCATCCCCCATATCTGCGCTATGACAACCGGGGAAAACACACATACGGTAAGGAGGGTCGGAATAAACTGCTGCTTGACAATGCTTATTCCCGCCTCAAAATCAATGTTGCCTTCCCTGTTCGGTTTCATTACTACTTTTAAAGCGGAACGCAATCCGAGAGCGGCTTTGAACAGGCCGCCTTTAGTAATGTAAATCTCATTTCCTCTGTTAGGGTCAACGATACGCACTTCAAACCCTTCGGACATGAATGATTTGCGTATCTCTTCTGCGATATATGGTATCCTGGATGGATCGCCATATATGATTTTTTTGCTTTTAAATGCTCCCATGATGATATTAAGTTTTTTTGTTTTATATAGAGAGTGGTTTATGCGATATTCTCTATCATTGACCCGCTCTTCACGAAATATATTTTAGTTTTCCTTTATGAATCAGCAGGATAGTAACCCCAAACTATCCTCAAAATGAGAACAGCTATCAGTCGTGGTTCGGTAGTAAGATACAGCATCAGTTGCAGCAAGATTCACATACGACACTCAGTTGTCTCGCATATCGGATTACTTTGTTGTACTATCAACACAAACCGTATCGGCAGCAATAATGTTTTCTCTCTCATGGGTAGCTCTCACAAACGCCTGTAACCTCCTTACATCCTCATTGTCAAGCTGGATTTCACCGCCATCGTTATGATAGGACAGCAGCCACCTAGCTTCACGTTTGAAGAGCAATGCGTGCTTCTCTGCTTTCTGATAATAATAGGCGGCCCGTTTCTCTTCAATATTTCCATCCTTATCAGAGCTTAAATAAATCCTTCCGAGCATTTTGTATGCAAGAGGAACTCTTTCTGCTACTTGCTCCAACTGATGTATGTCCGGGTTCAACTCCCCATTTTTGTCAAGAGAAGCATTCAACAGGATTGCAAAATTACTTCCATTCTGAGCAGCCTTTCTTATCTTATCAAGCCCCTTAACGCTGTCTCCGTTTTCAATGCTTACGATGCCGCTTACTGCAAGTGCGTCAGGACTGTCCAACATATTGAGACGTGGCAGGATGGAATCTTTCTTTTCCCTTAACTCCCTTGGATTCTTGTTTAAAAGTTCGAACAAAAACTTAAAGACATTGTCGTCCGAAATGCGCAAAAGATAATCATTCTCGGTTTCTATAGCCCCTAATGCACGGGCTTGTGCTACCGTGTACATCATTCCAAGGAGGTCACTCTGCACTCCAATTCCATCTTTATAACAGTCCGCCAATTGCAGGAAGGCTTCTCCATCGCCCCATCTTGCTCTGGCCACGAGGGCATCAATATCAACTGACACAAGACCGGTTTCTTTCATCGCCTTAGTCCTGTTTGTCTCTGTAATATCCTCTATCAATTGATGTTCCGAACATCCGAAAAGCAATGCTGCAAACATCATAAAAATACATTTTCTCATATCCGTCATTCTTTAAAAGTTACTTAACTCAGCTTTTGCCTGGTAATATGTAGAACGTGCCATTCCGAGGATGTTCAGTGCGCATTCCACATTGCAACTCAAACTTTCCATATCGGTATAAAAGAATTCACAGTTGGCCGAGACACTCTTGAGCGTCTGGTCTATATACACTTTGGCCAATTTAACTTCACGGCTTACCTTGTTACAAACAGCCAATGTGATAGTTTCCTCACCTTCTTGCACTTCAGCGAACTGAGGTAAAACAGCCGACACATACTGTTCTTCATCCGTACCGGTCAGAAAAAAGATTGTCTTCATCTGATAGCGGACGCAGATGTCGCCATCGTCGTCAACTTTGGGTTTGTACCCCAAACTTTCTATCGCTTCAATTATCATTTCTTTCTTAGTCATCGTTCGTCCTCCTTTATTCGTTTTCTTCATTATTCGTAACTTCTTCTACGATGGCCTCTTCTCCATCCTCCGGTTTGTCTTCGCTTGGCACATCGTTTTCGACGTCATTCTCTATTTCCGTTATTGATTTACGGGCAAATCGTAGTCCGTTTTCCAAATGAAGGATAATACGGGAGATTTGCATCATCAAATCTTCATCGCCAAACAGCTCACGCTCGTAAAACAGCCATACACTTCCGCCAAGTATGTATGCCTTGACATACTTCAGGGTAGAGTTGATTTTTTCAAGCAGAACACATGCCTTCAAACCATTGCTTTCGTCAATGTCCATGATGCCCGGCAATGAGACATTGAGGAAATCCTCGTCGTTCTCGTTGTACATATACAGCATGTTCAGTCCTTCATATTTAAAACCATAGCCCATGCCATCTACTTCCTTCAGTTTGAAACCTAAGTTCTCAAACGCTTCCAAGATTTTTTCTTTCATACTACTATGTGTCTAAATTATTTTTGTCATTTGAATCCTATCCTCATATGGCGGCATCCCTTATCGTTGGGAGAGAACTCACTTCTTACCCGCTCATATTCGCGCAAGTCACGACTGCTGACCGACGGACTTCTTTGGGAGATGATCTCTTCGAGCAATGCCTGGCTTATGGGCTGATATTCACCGATATTCTTTTTAATGGTTGCGTTGAACATTTTTCTTGCCGCCGTTTTCACAATATAGCATATATCGCTACAATTGTATCCGGCTGTCAACTCAGCCAACCGCTCTACATCCACGTTCTCGTCAGAAGGCAGTTTTGAGAGTGCCAAAAAGAAAAGGCTTTTTCGTGCCTCCTTATCCGGCATGTCTATATATACCATCTCGTCAATGCGCCCGGTTCGGAGTACTGCCTTGTCAATGCGTTCCGGATGATTTGTGGCGGCCATGACATAGATGCCTCTCTCTGATGCATTGTTAAGCATGCACAGAAACTCGTTCACCTCACTGTCGTAATGCTGGTTCTCTTCGTTACCCGAACGTTTGGGCACCATCGCGTCAAATTCATCGAAGAAGAGCAATGTAGGGGCTTTCTTCTCAGCATCCCTGAACACTTCTCCAATCTTCTGCTGTGTGCCATGCACCCATGTACAGGCAAGGTCGTCAGGTACAATCTTCATGAAGTTGATACCCACTTCTTCGGCCATCTTCTCGGCAAAGAACGTCTTACCACATCCTGCAGGACCGTAGAACAACATGGAAGGGGGCTTGATGTCATACACCTCGGCACACTTCTTGTTCCTTAACACGTTGATGAACCCTTCGGTGATAAACTCTTTCAGCTTTTCCATTCCTGCAATATCCTTGAACCCGTTGCCCTTGCGTGTCTCTTTGGTTACAGGCTTGATAGCGACCTCTTTTGTCGGTTCAGTCTTTTTATCCATTGTAGGCTGCCCCCCGCAAATGCGCTGCAACCATTCTTTTTCAGCTTCCGATGTGTTCATAATACATACCTCTACATTTTTTGTTCTTATTTCTATGATAAGAGAGTGTCTTTTATCCCATTCTCTATCATTGAATTGAATTAATCTATAATGAAATATCCCTTTGGTCTCATGTGATTTTGACACATTCACCAAAGGGATATTAATTATTGAAGTTGCTCTATCGCTTTAGCTTGTTATAATAAAATGAAGTTATTGTAGTTGAAGATGGTCAAAGGAGTGCGTTCATCATCCAATGCCTGCATCCTTTTCGGTATCTCTTTCATTGGAATATTCTCGTCAAGCAAGGCTCTCAACCGCCTGAACAGCTTCGCATTCTCACTACTCAATTCTTCTTGGGTAGTTTCCACATTATACAAAAGGGCTTCGCTCATTTCCGTGATTATCATCCCTGTAAACAATCCGTGTAGTCCTTCATCTCTTGCAAACAAGTCGGCATTGCACCAAACTGCCACGATATTTCCTTTATGTTTTCTCAGATGATACGCATGAGAATGACCTACAATAATTTTGTCGAAGCCATCCACTGTATCATCATTTCGAAAGAACAGCCCTTTGTCTGATCCATGGCCAAGCAACATGATTGGCTCGTGCGCAGATAAGTGGTTCAGCAGACGGCTTATTTCCTTGGTTGAACAAAAGCCGTTAATCACTTGCGTATCCAGCCCTTCATACAAGGTGGAAAGCATCGCCGTAGTCCGGTCTTTAGGATGTATCACTAGCATAAGCGATATTGTTTTATTGCACAATATTATTGATGAGCGGAACAAGAACGTTCTTTATCGCCGCCTCGTCTAAGCGATGCTCACCGCTGAAATGTATCACTTGCGTGTAATGTTGCAAGAACAACGGCTCTTCGTCTACCTGTGTATCATTGTCGGCAAACATACCCCATACCTGTTTCCTATCAACATCAGTGACGGCATCGAACTGATGTTCCTCCATCTCCGCAAAATGTCGTATTGTATCAGAAGTTATCTCAAAATGTGTGGAACTATCTTTTCTGGGATTGGAGTACTCATGGATACCTGTCGTGAGCACCTTGCTTTTATTCGACATCTCAAAGGATGGATTTACGCAGATACGTTTATAGCCATGCATCTGCAGTGCATACATGCCTCCCATGCTGGTGCCGACTACTACGTCAGGCTGTTCGTTCATGCACAGCCCTCGCAGAAAAGGCAGACCCTCTGCCGGATCTACAGGGATGTCGGGTGCAACCACATCAAAGCCCGGCAGATGTTTACGCAACATTGTTACTGTTCCGCTGGCCGCTGATGACCCGAATCCATGCATATAAAGCAATTTCTTTCGTCTGACGGACTTCTCTTTCAGTTCCTGAGTCTTGTCACGGAGGTCATAACTGTCTCGTATGTCCATAAGTATACCGCAGAACTCAGTAGGTGTAAGTATTGTCTTGTATGGATTGTCCTCACCGCTTGTATGTATCAATGCAATACCTCTCGTCTGCATCAGTGCTGTACGGAAACGCTCGTTCTGGTCAAACATCGCCTTATAAGCACGGTGTATCAGTTGCCGGAAATCATTGCTCTGGCGGTCTATCGCCTGTCCTTTCCACCATACTATCTGTTCCGTCTGCCAGAAGGTCACACTCATCTTCCTTGCATTGCCGCCTTTCATACTGCATATCTGCCGTTGCTTGTTGGGGTCCTTCCGCTTCAGCGACTGCAGAAAGCCTTCCATACTGCCGCATACCATTCCTTCAAAGCGAAATCCATTGCTACACAAGTTACTTAAAACATTGGACGGATATAAGCCGTCAGACCTTATATCTATGGTATTAGTAACGGGATCAAAATAATCCTTCGACCTGCTACATTCATTATCGAGTATATTATTCACTTTCATAGTTATTTTGAAAACTATTTTACTCAATATTCACACCATGAGCTTCATCTACTCCTTCTATACTGTCAATAAGGGCAACTATATTATCTAATTCCTCTCTGGAATGTACTTTGAAGTCGATGTAACACTCTACTATTCTATCTATGGTCTCTGTGTGCAGACAGTCTATAGACAACTTCAGTTTGTCTGTGATACATTCCACTACATCACTCAGTATATGATATCTGTCAACACCTCTAATCTGGACTCTTACAGGATATAAGAACCTGTTGTCCGGTTCAAAATTTACAGCTACAATAGAATCGCCTTGCCTTGATGCCGTTCTTATAGCTGCATAACAGTTCCTTGTGTGCAAAGTGACTTTACCATTCTCATCCTTAAAGCCTATGACCTCATCACCAGGCAATGGATGGCAACAATTACATCTGATGTATTCCAATATCGGCTGATTACGGAAAAACTGACGCAGATGCCTTTTTGCCTTATATGTCTTGACACAGTCAAGCCAACTTTTATCAGGAGCAGAATGATTACTTGTCCCAATCTCCACGCAATCACCCCGGTGCAACTCAGTTTTTACAGACGATAATTTTCCGTTAATCCTGGCATATACGGCATGTTCACCGATTTTGCTATGAATCTCATAGGCAAAATCTATAGCGGTTGCTCCTTTAGGAAGAATTATCCCTTTACCTTCCGGAGTAAAAACCATTATATCATCATTATAAAACGAAGATGTAACCCCATCCATATAGTCCATCTCACTGTTGTATGCCACGTCTTCAAGGACTGATTTAAACTTATCCAGCCATGCTTTCAAGTTCGATTCACTACGTTCTGCTGCGCATCCTAACCTGGAGTTGCGAACCATTCTCTCTGATGAAATGTGAATCTCTTCCCAATTGCCGTTATCACACAAAAGTTTCAGATGAAAGCTCTGATACCCGTTTTCTTTAGGTGCATTGATATAATTGGAAACACTTCCGGGTTTTTCCTTTATATAGTCTGTCAAGACAGAATATATTTTCAGACTTATATCTTTCTCTTCCTTAATATCCGAAGCTTCATATACAATACGCACATAATGTTTGCCGTCAATATGCTGAAAATCGCATTCCATGCTGTTCATCTTTCGCCATATACTATACGGCATACGGTGTCTTATCTCAGTTCTGGCCTTGATATTGTTTTCTTTCAATAGACACTCTATTTTACTTATGAAGGAATCAATACGACTTTGGTTTTGTGTCTTTTCCTTTTCAATAAGGTTCTCAAGAAATTTATATTCTCTCGGACATCTGAATCTGAAGGATAGATTCTCAAGTTCAGTTTTCACATGATACATCCCAAGACGGTTTGCCAAAGGTGCATAGAAGTAATCTGTTTCACCTGCTATCTTCATCTGTTTGTCAGGCCTCATGCTGTCCAGTGTACGCATATTGTGAAGACGGTCGGCAAGTTTTATCAGGATAGCCCTGACATCAAACTGTACAGAAGCCAGAATTTGTCTATAATTATCAATCTGCTTAGACTGATTATATTCGGCTTTCTTCTGCTTCGTTACAACGCCCACAAGAAATGCGACATCTTCACCAAAGCGTTCCTTAATATCATCCAGTGTGTAAGGTGTATCTTCAACCACATCATGCAGAAAAGCTGCCATTATCGGATTGGCACCTAGCTCAAATTCCTCAGCTACAATACTGGCTACTGCAATAGGATGAATGATGTAAGGTTCGCCTGTTTTGCGTTTCTGATTTTTATGAGCTTCTTTTGCAAGCTCATAAGCCGAGCGGATGCGGGTCATATCTTCTTCTGACATCCGTTGTTCAATAGAATGAAACAGTCTGTTTACGCTTTCATCTATTTTGGTAAAGTAATCATTTTCCATAACGCATCGTAATAAAATAAAAAAATCCTCCTATATAAGAATGGAGTAACCATTACGGTTCCATATATCATAAAGGAGGGTTAATTTTTCTGTTCGCCAATTTCTGGATAAATATTTATAAATGTCCGCATGTTTCCAATCAATAAATTCGATGTTTAAACTCCGCCCTATACGTACATGCGCAAAGTTCGAGTCTGTCAAAGAGCCTGAACCCGAAATACCTTCTGTTGAACTTGTAGCAGAACTCGTTGAGGTACAGTTGCAGGAACTCGGCCTTTATGTCATGGTACGTGTCCAATATGCTTCTTTTGGCATTGCTGATGGCAATGTGCACCCAAGGAAGGACTTTCCCCACACTCTTTTTGTCGTCCGTAACAACGGCATGGTGGGAGGCTGCCGCCCCCTCCTTTTCAAGGACGCCATAACTGCTGAACCCGTCCGTGGTCATATCAGCATTTCCGTCCGTCCCCGCCTTTATCTTGCCCGTGATGGTGGAAGCCTTGAAATCGCCGATGACCTGCATCTTTATATGCCCGACAGTCTTGGGCGTACTGTACTTCTTGGCAGGAGGCGTACCGGGCAGGCGGCTTTCCGCCATGACCAGAACGGAGGTCTTTCGCTGGCTCCCACGCTCACGCTTCAGCGGACAGTCCTTCTGATCCTCAGGAGTTTCAGTGGAGAAGAAGCCCTCGTCCACTTCCATATTCCCATGAAAGGGGTAAAGACTGTCGCGCCGGCCCATCACGTCACGCAGCTTGTGTACCATTTCCCATACAGGTTGGTAACGCTTGCGACCGAGCTAGCGCTGTATCTCCTTTGCCGATATGGCACGCTTGGTTGCCGTCAGCAGGAACATGGCTGCAAACCAATCACGCACAGGCAGATGGCTGCCTTGCATGACCGTGCCCGAACGGAGCTGCATCTCATGACCGCAATCCATGCACGTCCAAGACTTGTGGCTCGGATTCCAGCTCAAGCGCAAACCGCCGCATTGGCTACAGAACAGGCCGTGGTGCTCACGGAAACTACGCAATGCCGCCTCGCAGGAGGCCTCGTCAGGGTATTGACGGTAAAAATCAAGCAGGTTCATAACATCTATATCTTTATTGTCTATATCGCACGGAGAACATAAAGTGTTCCAAAACACGACTTTCGGACATCTTGGCGGTTTAAACTTTGCTAATTTGGCAGCTTGCGGACATTCATTTAAATATTTTAGTTTAGATATTCTTTTATTTATCCATTGTTCCCATTCCTATATAAATGTCATCAGCAATATGAATAATTACGTCATGTAGTTCCAAATTTTCTTTGTAAAAATCAGGTAAGGCTTCATATCCTATTGCTGCACCAAGTATATTTCCAGTGACTGCTCCTGTAGAATCACTGTCACCACTATGATTGACGGCAGCGATTATGGCTCTTTCAAAATCATCGAAATGAGCAAGCGAGCAATAGACGGCAATAGCAACTGTTTCTTCGGCCACCCAACCACGTCCCAAATAGTATTCGATGTTTTGTACATCGTCATCCGCTTTTTTGGCGAGATACATAGCTCTGTCTACCAGTAAGATGAATTCTCCTACGGTGTTCCTGTGGTTGGGATACATATCTGAGATTAAAGAAAGACCATCCTTGATATATGTCCTATAGCTTTCTCTTGTCGGTTGTATATCTTGCGACAAACGGTAGATAAGGTATGCGACAAACGCAGATGGAATATATCCCAAAGGGTGGCAGTGAGTCAGTTCGGAGGCTTCTGCCGCCAAAAGACAGGCCTCTTTTATATTCATACGGTTATCGACCGCCCCATAAAGAGGAATGGGGGCGATACGCATGACACCTCCACAACCCTTGCTGTTATTATAAGGTTCTTTTCCATTCATAATATCCATAAGAGAATTGATACAGGTATTTCCCGGTGCCCTGCAGGCATTCATCTCCGGAAGTTTCCCGATCCAGCATTGGTTGAATCCTTTTTTATTCTTTTTTATCTGCGTCAACAGCCATTCGATATATGCCTCACAAATTGCAGGCATTATAGCTGAACCATTCTTTTTTGCGTTCAGCATACCGCATGCGGTATATAGGGTCATTTGCGTATCGTCAGAGACGAATGCCAAGCCGTTGTCTGCTGTATCATAGCGTGTGATTCCCATTGCCCCATATTTGTTCTGTATATTGCTCCAAGACAGAAATTCCACAGGATATCCTAAAGCGTCTCCTATGGCTCCACCTGTCAGCGAACCTCTTATCCGGTCATTTATTACGTTCTTTTCCATTGCATTCTTTATTGTTTTAATATTTGGTACCGGGTTTAAAGATATACCCCGGTGCAAAAGGTTGGATTACATTCCCCTCAAAATCAAACAAAGCGCAGGCCCACATATCCGGTTCTACACCAAATCCGTCCTCATCTCCACGATCGCCTTCTTCTGTACAGATTCTACTGACGAGGCTGTTGTCATCATAAAATTCCAGATTCAATAGCTTGGGTCTGGTACCACGCAACATTTTTTCGCGCCATTCCTGGTATGCGCAATATTCATTATCGTATCGTAAACTATATATAAGTGGAAGTTTTTTCCCTTTCTCACGTAGTTTTTTAAAATCTTCCTCGCCAAAGAATTTGAAATCTTTATCCGTTAATCGGACATATGCGGTACATTGACAATCGTGGTTGCTTTTGAGAACTTCCACAACCTCTTCCCAAGGTGCGGTAGAAGGGAAATAAATGTAATTATTATATCCGGATGCCTCCGGCCCCCACAAATCCTTTGTCTGACTGTCACGCATTGATTCCGGGAAGTCGAATATATGCCTTATCTTCTCAGTTCTACTAAGTTCACTCCACGGTTTAACAGCTTTCGTCATGGCTCATTCTTCTATTAATTCATACTCAATTCCAAACCATTCATTCAATGTATCTTCAACCTGAGCATTGATTTCTGGCGTAATCTTATCCTTTATCTTCTTATAGACATAAATGATGGCAGCACCTTCATCCAATACACCCAACAGCCGATATACAGCACTTGGTATCAAACTTATCGGAGATATAGTGTAGATAATTGCGGCATAAATCAGTACCCTGTCCAATGTGGTCGTCTTTTCATCAGCTATCACATAATAGAACTGAAGCAGTGGACGGGCCGCTGTACGTCCGGCTTTCATGGCATAAGGCCGAAGCTTGGCATACAATTCATTGATTTTACCACGCCAATCATAGTTCTTCACTCTTTCCAATAAGGAATCAATCTCTTTGCCCATAATCCAATAGGCTAAAATCGTAATACAAATAATCGTTAACATATCCTATCTTGCTTTAGTTTTTTATATAGAGTCATGCATGTGTGAAAACCTGTCTCCTATAGCCAATTTAATTACAAAATCCTAATTCGTTCAGAGAAATTTTTAGCTCGGACACAACGTAATAACTATCTCATACATTTACTCAAATTGCAGTAATCGTATACTTTAATATAACATATTTCTTATTCGATTATGGCAAAAATACCAGTATAGTTATCATCTCCATTCTTTTCACACAAGAATGCAAATGTATCAAGTATAACTTGAGGAGACTTATTATCCACCATACGAGCTTTTAAAATCTCAGGAGCAATACTTTTGTATAGGCCATCAGAACAGAGTAATATCCTGTCTCCGGCTTCTATTTCAATCTGAACAATTTCAGGTATTGCAATATTACCAGTGTATGCAATGAAACACTTGTCTAATACCTCCAAACCAAAACTCAATTTAGTATGATCCCTTGTCTGGTAAACAAGCTCCCCGTTCCTTCGTATGACATAACATCTACTGTCACCTATATGAGTGATAGTCGCTACATTACCATCAATACAAGCCATAACTAAGGTTGTACCCATATTCACACGATTTAATTGGTCAGCCTTAGTATCCAAATCCTTTGACGCGGCTTCACACGCTTCTTTGATTGCTTTTTCTGCATCTTTTTTTTCATTTTGTGCAAAATACCGGGCAACCGATTCTACAACTGATGCACTAGCTACTTCTCCCATAGGGTGACCACCCAATCCATCGCATACAATGCCAATCCAACGATTGCCGTAATCCATCACATCAAAAGCATCTTCGTTATTTGAACGTCTTCCACACTCGCTTATTGTTGCATATTTTATCTTCATATTCTTCATTTTACTTAATGAATCCGAAATTATTACCAATCAATCTATCTCCAACAATGACACAAATCTGCGAACTTCTTGATACAATCAATTTGCTGTTGATTTTCAATAAGATAACAGTAATCTATAAATCTCTTTCAAGTTTAGCAATTAGATGATACTTTTCATAAAATTCATTCTATAAGATAATCTTCCTGATCTAATTGAAAAATCAAGTATCTCCAGCTTCCATTCATTGTAATCTGTTCAGCTGTCACAACAATATGTCATACATAAAATTGATTATCTTTCACATAATTATGATAGGGACATTTTAGTCCTCGGATTTCTTTAACTATATTCATGTGACAACTGCTTATGTAAATGCGTATCAGGCACAGTATATAATCCTGCGCCTGATATGCTCTATGTGCTTATCGTTCAGTGAACTCTACATCTGAGTCTGTAATAGGAATAGTTTCCAAAGAAGTATTAAAGTCTGATTTGGAGATTGTAAGATTTATGCGAGTAATTTCACTCCTTTTTACACTGATAGTTCCTTCTGATTCAAAGTTTATCTCTTTCCCATCTGTGTCGCAAATCTTAACTTTCAAAGAATTGAAGTCTCCTTGAGGAACTACAATATTAAAATCAGTAGCTGAAGATATATATAAGCTATGTGCTTCTGCACAATTCAGCACAACACCATCTGTTCCACTGACAATAGCTGAATTGTCTTCTCCAATAGTGAAGGTTCCGCTCATACCTTTATTGCTAGAGAGACCAATTGAGGAGATATTGATTTCTCCACTCTCTTTAGCTTTTATACAAAGGCGGATGATACCACAGAGGTTCTTGAATGCTAACTCTTTATTCGTGGATACTGCATACATGGGAAAGTTCTTCACATTGTTTTCTACATAAATTTGCGTTGAGGGCAAAACCATATTGGAGGCTGTTATGCTTGAAGGGTAAAATGCAGTGTATGTAGCAGCACTATTGTTAATGCTTCCTTCTTTATGGCTAAACTCAGCTATAGAGGAGTAGTCATCATTTGTGACATAAACAGCAGATTTGTTTCCATCTGAGATGCTAATCTCATCACCCGAAGACCAATACAAAGAGTAACAGCCGTCGGCATTAGTGTAACCGGAAAGGGACGTGCGAGTATAAGGTTCTGTCTCGGTTGTAGCATTGAAAACTGTTTCTGAAGGATCAGTAAGAGAATCCAATTCCAAAGTTGTACTCATCTCCACACAAGATGACAGTAAAAATATAAAAACGATGCCGAAGAAAAAATCTCTTTTCATAATTTTAATCATTAAATTGTTAGTACTTATATATCTTAATTTCTACTTTGTGGGCTTTTGGGGTTGAATCTGAATGTAGCATCTGAAAGGAGCAACAGTTGCTTCATCTGTTTTTGTTAGACCAAATGCAGTTCCATCCTCCGTCAATTTATAGACACCTGCACCTATACAAGTCTTTTGAAATGCCGCTTTCATTATTGAAGAATTATCAGGCGATACATTCAATTCTGCATTATCCAATTTGAATTTACAAAGGACATCGGATGGCGCATATATCAAGCAGGGAATTCCAGCTCCTACAGAGGTTACTTCCTTAATAGTTATGTGACGTTTATCACCTACGACCTCGAATGTTTCCACAAGTGCTATTTTACAGCCCTCTGAGAAATCATCCAACATTGTTTGATTTAATGCGAAAGGAACACATACACTATTCCATCCAGCATACATTGTTCTGTCATATCGAATGTTTGCTATTGCCGGTATTTCCGCAAGACCATCCTTGTCAGATATTTCTATATCTGGAATCACAGGTTGGCATATCACTGTACAAGTAGCTGAAATCCCATTACTAACGGTTGCTGATATTGTAGCAGTTCCAGCTTTTAGACCTGCTATATTGCCTGTCTTATCAACGCTGATTATAGATGATTGACTAGATGACCATATGACTTCCTTGTCTGTCGCATTAGATGGGGAGACAACTGCATTTAACTTGTATTCCTCTCCAACCTTAATGGTATAAGAAACTGGGGTAATAGCTACTGATGTAATATCTACTGTCGGTCTTATAGCATTTACGGTACATGTAGCAGTCTTACCATTAGAAGTCTTGACTGTGATTATAGATGTTCCTTCTTTTTGGGCTAAAATACGTCCGTTCTGAAACACATTGATAGTAGCATAGTTACTTGATGACCAAGTCATTTCCGTTTGAGCATCATTAGGGGTGAGGCTCGCCGTCAAGTATCTACTTTCTCCCACATTCAAGGTTACAGACGAAGGAAGTGACACACTTGTAGGTTCATTAGACTCCGTTTCCACTTTGAAATCATATATGCCTGATAACTGATATGTAAAACCTGCGTTGTTTACTAAATAGTAATACTGACAGTGAATCAAACAAGTTGTGGTCGACGGAACAGCTTTAAGTACTTTGATGGTCGCTGAGTATGTTGTTTGTGATACGATCTGCACCTCATTAGGACATGTAGATGTCCACTGAGCCCCTCTCATAGCCAAAGATGTAATACTTGATGGTAATCGAAGCGTCATAGTTTCCCCGACCTGCATTGTGACGGTCTTATTTGCTGCACCTGCAGATGTTGTAGATAGCACAACGATTGCTATCATTATCAATAATAGTTTGATATAATCTGATTGCAGCACTTTAAATGTACCGCTCATATCACTTTCAAATGTACCGGGCATATCAGAATGAAATGTACCGCCTGTAGCGGAATGAAATGTACCCCTCCCCGTTAACCAGTGCCGGCAAGGTCGGGGCATATTCTTCGGGATGGTCGCAAACGGTTTGACGAGGTAACTTTGTGGTAAAGGTAATACCACAGGGCTATGGCAAATGTAAAAGCGACAATGACAGACATCAGAGTAATTATCCGCGAGTTTTCCCGCGGGACATCACTACGGGAGATGGAGCGCAAGCTGAAACTCAGCCGCACATCTTTGAGGAACTACCGGGACCGTGCGGAAGGATCCGGCAGGAGTATGGTGGAGCTCCTTGCCTTGAACGATGCGGAACTTCAGGCAATCATGCTGAAAGGCGACGGGCATCGCGGCAGGGACGCCGACAGGTATGCCTTCATGCAGGAGAGGGTTGAGGGCTATGCCAAGGACATGACGCGCAAGCACATGACCTATGACGTTCTGTATGAGGAATACCAGAAGAGCACAGACAATCCATACGGTTACACCCAGTTCAAGGCGATCATCCAGGAATATGAGAAGAATCACGACTACAGATACCATAACGTGTACGAGCCCGGCCGCGAGATGCAGTTCGACTTTGCAGGCGACAACCTATGGATAGTAGACAAAGACACAGGAGAGGCAGTCAAGGCGATTGTGCTTGTCTGTGTCCTGCCGTATTCGATGCTCAGCTATGTGACCGCACTGCCAAGCGCAAGGATGGAATATCTCTTCCAGGCGCTGTCAAGAGCCGTCAGATACTTCGGCGGTGTAGCCGAGGTCTCAAAGACAGACAACATGCGTCAGTGGATAAAGAGGACGGACCGCTATGAGCCGACTCTGAATGAGGCCGCGAGCCAGTGGTGCCTTCACAACGGGACCGAGCTGGACGAATGCCGCCCTGCCAGGCCACGCGACAAAGGTCCGGCCGAAAGCCTTGTCAACCAGACATACAGATACTATTACAGCCGCATCTGCCGCGACACCTTCTTTTCTTATGACGAGCTCAACGGCAGGCTGGATGAGTTGAATGACATGTTCAACGACAGGCCCCGCAAGAACAAGACATACAGCCGCAGAGAGCAATACGAAAGGGAGGAACGTCCGTATATGCTCCCATTGCCGCCAAAGCCCTTCCTCCTGAAGTACACCAGGGAAATAACCATCAACTCCACCTATCACTTCCAGGTAGACAGGAATCACTTCTACAGTGTTCCATACCAGCATATAGGCAGGAAAGCCAAGGTCATATACGATGCGGAGACGGTTGAAGTCTGGATCGGACTGGACAGGATAGCGGTACACGACAGGAAGCGCTCTGACGGATACTCCACAGTCGAGGCCCACATGCCTGAAAGGCATATGGCATACAGGCGCTCAAAGGAAGTCAATGCCGCCTATCTCCAGTCAAAGGCCAGTCAGATAGGTCCTCACACACGTGAGTCCATAGACTGCATACTGAAGTCCGCCCTGTTCGTGCAGCAGGCATACCGCTCCTGCCAGGGTGTCCTGCGCCTGGCCGTAAGATACGGGGCGGACCAGCTAGAGGCAGCCTGCAGACGGATAGAGCCGAAGACCGCGTCCACATACAAACGCATAGAGGCAATCCTCAAGAACAATCTTGACGACATACCCCTGACACCGTCGGATACGGCTTCATACATGCCCCGGAACGACAACGTGAGAGGCGCGTCTGCATATCAATAGGACAACTATGCCGGCACATAAACGAATATAAACCAATGAACACACAAGAAACAATCCTCCAGCTGGAGGGACTTAAACTCAAGGGCATGGCGGAATGCTACAAAGCCCTTCAGAGTATGCCTGCAAGCCAGAGACCTGCTTTGGACACCTTTATTGCAAGACTTGCTGAAGCGGAACGGCAGTACCGCAACCGCAAGAGGACAGAAATGTACCTCAAGACCAGCAAGCTGCGCTACAATGCCGTAATGGAAGATGTAATCTGTTCGGAAGAGAGGAATCTGGGCAAGGAGATGCTGCTCAAACTTATGGACTGCACCTTCATAGACAGAGCCGAGAATCTTCTCATAGACGGCAGGACAGGATGCGGAAAATCGTTCCTGGCATGTGCCATCGGAAGACAGGCCTGCTTCATGGGACACAGGGTGGAATACTTCTCCATGAACAAGTTCATCGAGCGTATAGCGCTCGCCAAACTTGACGGAAGCCTTCTTAAGGTCATCAACCGTATCGAGAAGAATGACCTCGTCATCTTTGATGACTTCGGACTGCAGCCGCTCGACAACAACTCACGTCTGGCCCTGCTCCAGATCCTGGAAGACTGCTATCAGAGGAAATCCGTCATCGTGACATCACAACTCCCTGTATCCAAATGGTATGACTACATCAATGAGCCGACCTTGGCTGACGCAATCATGGACCGCATCACCGCTAACGCGGTTCGGATTGAGCTAAAAGGTGACTCGATGAGAAGAAAAAATCAGAAATAATCTTAACTTTGCCGAACCGAATGCGACCATGTCTGAAGTGGTACATTTGAAAACGCTACAGGGGGTACATTCAATGTGATATAGTCATATAATCTTTCCTTTCCATAAAATGATTGAATGGTTACTTATTTCTATAAGTTGTATTCTTATAGAGTTTTAGTGTTTCAGAATCTATCTCTGTTATATATATTTTTTTATTAGATAGCTACATAACATAACAAATTGCGCCCGAACTACAAACTCTATTAATACAGAGTGTAATTCGAGCACATTCTATCAATGCTATTATAAACTTACGCAAACAGGGTTCTTACATTAAAACATACGATGTTTATGATAATATACATGACCAAGAATAACATATCCAACATGATTGACATCTCGTGTTGATCAAGCTCTTTTTTAAACAATTGAGTAATGATAAAAAACAACTTAGAAAAGTTAATTTTCTCAAAAGTTTGATTATAAGGTTGTTCCCTGAAATGATTATCACAACTTATTTTTATGGTTACTAAATAAACGGTGCATAATCAAGCAATCTAATCAACACATATCACGATTCATTATAAATGTAAAAAGGTTATTCGTTATAACTATGGTAAGATTTCTCCTCTTCCCATTCATTTATATCAACTGTATTAGCAAACACCATATCGTTATTCGTATTGATAACACAATAATTGCCATTGAATTTCGCCACAACAAGTCCATTTCCTGAAATTGAAAGGCTTTCATACATACATGGAATTATTTCCTTGCCCGTAATGTCCAATAATCCCCAATAGTCATAATCATCTGGATCAAAATCATCTTCACAATCATAGCATGAGGCTAATTCATCATCGTGATAACAAACACGGATAAGACCATTTTGTGGAACATCAATAATCTTATATTTCTTTGGCTTAATAATTATGTTGCCATCCCAATCGATTAGTCCACAATAACCATCTCCATCGTAAACAGAAATATAGTCATTGTCTATTTTATGAAAATCTTTATAGATTCCTTGTGAACAGTTTTTTTGTTCATAGTTATATATACTCCAATAACCATCAGGACGTTGGACAAAAGCTGCTCTACAACTTGGAGATATTTTTTTATACCTACATGGAATTAATAAAGTGGAACTCTGTACATGATAGAGCCCATAATTACCATTCATTTCTACTATAAATCCAAACTCTCTAGACTTAATCGAATCATACATAAAATCTGTCACCAATTTGTTTTCATTAATGTCAAGCAACCCCCATTTACCACTTCCGTTTTTAACGGGGACAACACCATCGCTTATACCCAAATCAACATCATATATGTCAGACAAGTTTATGAGAGTTTCGCCATATTTATTTATGACCATGAATAGTCCGTTTTTTCGTGCGATAGCCTTTCCGTTTTCATACCAGGATATTTGATCCCACTTACATGGGACCAATATGGTTACGCCATCTTTATCTATAATACCTGATTTATTATTTTTCCGTATGAAAAATGCGTCTATATCTTCATCATAGTCAACAGCATCATACTTACAAGGTACTATAATTTGACCTGTTTTATCTATGAGACCACTTAAATCATCCTTTGTGACTTCACAATATTCATTAGAAAAGAAAATACTTAGATACTCGTATTTGCATGGTATTACTTCTTCGCCCGATTCATTTATAAAACCATACATGCCATTTCTTTGAACACGAGCGAGACCATCATAAAATTCATAAATTTCATCATACGAATGCTGTAGTTTATGATTCTTGCTATTTGAAAATGTTGTGTCCTCAGAAGATAGATTACTATTAGATGTGGAATTTGGCATATCTGTTTGCTGTTTATTAACAGACGAGTCAATATTCTTGACTTCTTCACCTGATAATGCACTTCCACAGATAGGACAACAAATTGCTCCATCAAGGAATAAGGGCTTTCTATATTCCGAACAATTTTCATTGCTGCAACTCACTTGTTTCATGATTTGTTTGTTCGTAAATGGACAAAACTTATAATTATCTGGATGTTCCTTACCACAATGAGGGCATATCATATTTATCGGCTTTTATAGGTGAATATTAATTACGATAATTCTCTTCCAGTTTCGGGGTCAATTATACCTTTTGTTTCTCCAAAGAATCCCCTACGTACATAAGTAATCCTATTTGCAAAGTCTACTAAGAAGCCTATGTATTTATAACTCGTGAGCATATTGTCTCCTGGCCTTACCAATGCTTGCATACCTGATGAATCGGTTGCAATGTAAGTCCCTGCCTTAAGGTAAGAAAGACGCTTATATTTAAATTGAAATGCTATCGTCATATTAGCACTGTATAACCCGCCATATTTCCCGTCTTTCTCTAAAAGGATTACTCCATCATAGCAAAGCACAAATCCAGTATCATATATCGCAGGAATTACAAATCGTTCAGATGAATCAATCCATCCCCATTTACCATTCTTTTTTACCCCCAGCAACCTTGGTTCTCGCATAAGACTTAAAGAGCCATCACGGTGTACCTGATATTCTTTTAATGGCTCGCTAATATCTTCATATCTAGACTTGTAATAGCTGTATAAACGATTGTCTGTAAAAATTCTATCAAAATCCATTTTTATAATTTAATTTTATGTTTTTGTTCAATTGACGTTGTTATTTTATTAATCTCATCTATAGGTAACTTCATGACCAATAAAAGTCTCATAAGTTTACACCAAGGACAAACATCCTCTGTTATGGATCCTTTTATCATATATGTTCTATGTCCACATACACCACATTTTCCAGATGGTCTCTCAAAATCAATATCTGTAATGTGTGATAGAACTTTATAGGTTATAAACGATATAAGCATTTTGTTAATCTTTAGAATCATTCTTAACAATTATCGCCTCTTCATCGTTATTCTCATCCCTATCTTCAGAACCTATCCGAACTCTTACAGAACTTCTATAATCTAAAAAATCTTCAGGCATTTCTGGTTCAATAACTCCAGACATTATTTCCGGTTCCGTAGATTCGTTGTTCAATGCTCTTCTTATTGTTTTGCCAACAAAACTACCTGCAGTATCAATTAATGTTCCTAATTCCTTAAACATAATAATATTCATTTTAATGATTTATTTTGTCAATCTTCTTCTCCAACGAATTACCCACCATGTCTAAATCATCATCCTCAAGCAGCAACTTTTCTAGTTCGTCGGAAAGACACCCCATCATCACTTCTAAACCATCGTCCTCAAGCACATCATGAAGCACATTTCTGGTCTTTCTTCCTGCATTATCTACAAATTCTCCTAGTTCTTTAAACATAAAAATTAGATTATGATTTTATCACCAGCTAACAATTTATTATTAAGATGTGTTTCTATTTCAAGTAATTCTTTTTCACATACAGAACAAGTTCCCGTTGCACATTGTTTATGATGACATAAATGCGGTGTATATGGTATATTGTTAGCCGCAGCGATTTCAATCCTTATTTGTTTTAAAACCTCACAAACAGCTTTACCATAATTCATCTCCTCACTTGTATTTTGCTCCTCAGGACATTTAGGTTTCTTATCCGAAGCACGATAGGTAAAACGGTCAAATTTTGTAATTCCCAATGCCTTTAATTCTGCAATTGAATTTTCAACATCTTGCTCGGTATTATATTCAGGAATAAGAGGGACTCTAATGGTTAGCCTCTCCGTCAAATTATTGTCAACCATATATTTAAGGTTGCGAATAGCTTTGCGATTATTACAGCCTGTATATCGTAAATATATCTGATTATTCACATCTTTTATATCAACAATATAAGAATCAACAGCCGGAATTAGTTCCAAAAGGTTCTCTAACGGAATATTCAAAGATGTTTCCAAATATATATGCAACCGTTCATCGCAAATCTTTCTAAACTCCGAAATAAACTTACTGTGAAGTCCTGGCTCTCCACCGCCAAAAGTTATACCTCCCCCAGTAGCTATAAGATATATTAAATCTTTTTTTATTATATCATATAACTCTGCTGGTGTATAACTAATTATTCCAGTTTCTTCCCAACATAATTTATTGATACAATATTTACATCTTAAGGGACAACCCGAAAATCCAACAAGAGTTGTTACTCCCTCTCCATCTGTCAGTAAACGATGACGACAAATGCCAATAAAGAATGTTTTATCCATTCCTTTACTGCTAGAATCTGTCGCATCTTGTAAGAAACCAGAAGGAGAGTCCTGAATAATTCCTGTAATTAAAGAACTAAGTATTCCCATGATATTTATATATAGCTATTTTTTACTCTTTTCATACTCTATCAACTTTTTAATAGAATCAATTTCTAACGCATCATTAGGTGTAAGATGATTTTTAGCAGTCAATCGCAGAACTTCTTTTTTTATGAAAGCCTTGACTTCCAATTGCATAATTTGACAGTGGGTTAAATCTCTATTTTGAAGAGTGCCACGATATAAATAATTGCAGGCGATACATGTAGGACAAGATGATACATATGGACATGTTGCACATCTAACATCGGAAAAGTCTTTAGTTTGGAATATCAACCCATCTTTAATTTTCTGCAATTTTTTACCTTCTAGCACAAGTGGAGAAAGAATATGACATGGATATGATTGTCCATCAACATCAAATACTTGAAAACCATTTCCAGCTCCACAAATTTCCAATTGCTTTTGTGGTACATCTACACAACGAGCATATTCATTTAAATCATGTATGAACTGTGAAATCAAAGGCTTGTCGTAATGCTCATTATAGTAATTTAAGAGTATGTTCAATTGCTTTCCATATTCTCGAATATGTTCTTGACTCCACTCATATTCTTCGTAAGCGACATTAGGATGAACCAATGCGCCTCTTTCCAGTAAATAGATGACCCCATCTGCCATTTTTCCAACCGTTTCCGTGTTAATAGTCATTTGAATGGGCTGTTTTGGCCAAGTTGAGAGGAAGAAATCTATATCGATATTGTTGCTACCTCTATTATTGGTTTGTGATGTGGGCAACCCGTCATAACTTAGTCCTAGCGATAGAATATGAGAATGTTCTTTTAACCAATTCTTCAGTTCTGTAGTGAGTAATGTACCATTCGTACTTCCGAACAGACGGTAACTCCTGTTCCAGTTACCTTTTTCTATCCATTCTACAAGAGGTAGTATCATACTCATGGCCATTAGGGTTTCACCTCCCATAAATGCAATATCCAAACGCCCCCCCCTTTTAAGTAGAAATGGCTCAAGAATGTTTTGAGCCATTTCCAAAGTCATATCTTTATTGCGTTTTGTTCTGATATAACAATATTTGCATTTCAGATTACAACGATATGTTGTTAGCAACCCAACGGCTTCTCCACAAGTGCTATTCAAACATTCTGTACTATTATTCATAATTAACCCGGATAAGAACCATAAGAATAGTTGCAATCTGTTGCACCTTGGCAACCATGCCTAGTTGCACATAACTTCTTACCGACCGAAGAGTCTTCCCGGTTGTCACCACCTTCGCGTTCTATGTTTTCCGCTCTTTTCTGTAATTCTTCGAACTCTTTCATTGGTGCAGCCAAAGGATCCTCCTCTGAAAGAGATGATGAAGAAAGGCCATCTGAATCAGTATTTGAAACCCCTTGTTCTGTTGAAATGATAGCCTCCTCTGTAGATCCTTCTCCATTCGTCACATTATCTTCTAATTCCGTTTCATTGGCATTGATATCAACATCATCATAACCATTATACATTTCGTCCATGACTAATTAATTTAAAATATTATAAACTATAACCCAATCCGTATTGAATTTATGGATTTTCCTGATCTCCATCTTCATGTTGCATAATATCAGACAAATCCATTTGTGGTGTAACAATCTCATCATTCCATTGTTCGGCATTTTTAATTGTTTCATAAGATGCTTCAGCATCATGTTCAATCGCATTATAATTGCCTAAAATTTTATCTAACATACTTGTCCTCCCACATTAAAATTCATCAAAATTGTATGTCTCATCTATCTCAAGCCCATCATCTCCCAATGGAACAACTTCATCCAAATACGAACTATCTCCTAATTGAAGATATGTATCAGGCATTTCATCCAATTCGAATAGGTCGTTAAGATAATTGAAGTTGGCATCCTTCCAATGTTCAATAAATTCCTCATGAGACAATCCTTCGGCCACATTGAAGAGATGCCCTTCATTATAATACGGTTCATACCCATCTGAATCTAATTGATATATATCAGAGAACTCATTATGAAAAGGAAACTCTGCCACTGTGTATTCTGTTGCGAAGTTTGAGAATTCCATTTCTCTTGTCAGTTCGTTATATTGATATGGTGCCGGAACATCAGTCGCCATCATATAGAAATCGGAATCTTGCCATGCGTGCACAAAATGTTCCATTTTGTATTCTATAAACACATCACCGCGTCCAGGGTCTGTGATTATCACAGTTGAGTTCTCGGGATGAAGAGGGTCAATTCTTGCTCCAGCAACAACAATGGCATGATTAGGGCTCTTCATCTGCTGAAAGAACTTCCATTCATCAGAACCAGGTTCTGCCCACAATTCGTCAGCATCAACAGACACTATTACCCTATGCCCACTCTCTAATTCTTTTACCAAATCATATACTGTGTTATCAAAACTGGTATGAGTTCCAATCTTGCACGTTTCAAGCAGATTACCAATATCTTTTGTCATCGTACCATCTTCCGGATTATACCAACCTTTTTCGGTGGCATACTCCATTAGTTCATCCTGCGGAATCTGAATCCCGTAATCACGCATAATAATCTGCTGACAGCGTACAGCACACGACGGTGTAGTTCCTTGGAAAATATTCAGATCCAAGGTATCTGTATTTCTGTTTGCTCCTCTTGAAAATTCTAACATAACTACTTGTTTTTATGAAAAAGAGTCTTTATGCAATAATATCTATCAGCAACATGATTTGTAAGTTGAAAAAATCTCAAGAATTGGCTATAGTTCCAAGAAAAAATTCTAATAAACCTTGGCTTGTAACCTATTGGTAAACTTGGTTTCAAAGAAAATCTTTAGGGAGGGAATTTTTCCCTCCCTAAAGATTCAAATGTTTTAATGCGTCACATCTAAAACACAAGTTTTATCTTCTGAGGATAATATTGTATTTTGTACATCGGCTGGTATATTTTTAATATTTGCAAAATATTTTCGTCGTGTTTCAATTTTATTATCCTCATAAGTACATGTCAATTCAACTACATAATAAAATAATTCATCTGTAATTGACAGAATCGCTTTTATTGGTTCAACACTTTTCCTATCACCACCTATATGTGCATTGTTGCGCAAATAGTCAAATTCTACAGATGGCATAATATCTGCATCTCTGACCGAATAAAGATTTTGAAAATCACTTAACTTGATAGTTATTTTATTTTCAGCAATTAATCTTTGTTTTACTACATATGGTATATTTACCAGTTTTCCCAAATCCAATTCTTTTTTGAAACGAAAAAATTTACCGTTTTTTTTATAAAATGTTTGAATTTGAACGGCTGTTTCGTAAGCATCTCTTATTTCAATTGATAACTCACAATATGCTGGGTCAGTATAACCTTTACTGCGAGCTTTATCAAGCAACGAAATTACTTCATTCCTTAACTTATAAAAATCCAATTCCGCATATTTATATGCTTCTGAGAATGCTTCAAGGCAATCTTTGAAAAAATCTAAAATCTTATTCATATATTTTCTTTTTTTTATTCATACACAGCTACAGGAACATAGCCATCTTCATTTAATGCTTTTAACACATTATCATTTAGTTCACTATCATCAACTTCTACACCTTCATCATCGGGTTGTTCGTAGTATTCAACTTCTCCATCAGTTTGAAGCACCAATAACATTTTCTTCAATCTTCTAATTCCAGTTCGAACTAAAATTCCAACAGCACGAGTTACTTTAGATCTTGTCAAGCTATTCCATACATTCTGGAACCAGTCCTTAGCTTTGTCTAAATATTTACTAATAGCAGAACCGACAAGCCAACCAATGAGTCCACCAAGGGCGGCAGCGCCTAAATTAAAAAGTAATTCTTCCATATGTATACAAATTAAAACTCCGCAGGATCAATATCTCCCTTTTTGACAATAACTTCATCATGGATTTCAAGTTCTTCTTGCAGACCGTCAGGCAACATATCGATGTCGACCTCTTCTTCTTCAGGTTCAACAGGAACTCTTACCGTTCGACCATTACGATATCGCTTATATAACCACCATGCAGCTTTTCCGGCTTTTTTTGTTGCAGTTATCACTTTTGTAACGACATCTGCTGAACGAAGAAGCAAATAATAGCAAAATTTTAAAACAGATTTCCATAATAGCGTAAAAACATATACGCATAAGCTAAGTACTGCGATTGTAATAATAAATGTTCCCATTATTTATATTATTAGATTATTTATTTAATGCTTTGTTGACACTATGAGAAAGTTGAGAGTCTTCGACTATATTCTCTTTAGAATCCTTGTGTATGTTTTCTTGCAAATCATCTAAGTATCTTTTGATTACGACTTCAGCAATAGGCTTTGTGATTGATTTGCACCGACCAGATGTCAATTGCGTACAGAACATTAGTGTGATTTTTTTAATATCACCTCCTGTTATTTTAACGCCACTTTGACATCCCAATTCATATGTTAATGAAGATAAATCTTCAAAGGTAATTTCTCGTGGAATTTTTTCTCCAATATGAAAATTCCACAATTGAGTTATTTCATCTAATCCAGGTGTTCTAAATTCTATGTTCCATAAAATTCGACGCACAAAAGCCCTGTCATAGCTTTTAAAGAAATTCGTGGTGAATATTACAGTTGCACTACTTCGGTCTAATAAGTTTAACATGTGTGATTTAATAAGATTGACAGAATCAGAATTAGAAGAATTAGATTTTCTTGCACTTAATAAACCGTCTGCTTCATCAAATAAAATTACACAATCTTCTTCTACAGCAGTTTCAAATAGAGCTGTAATATTTTTTTCCGTATTTCCCTGAAGGCTGTCCATCAAACTGGAGTAAGAAACTTGAACAACACGTTTACCCATTGCTTTGGCTATTGCTTCTGCTGCAATACTTTTTCCAGTTCCTGGCAGTCCCCAAAAGTTAATAGCTGTACAACCACCAGCACCTTTGAGAAATCTATGAAGTCCCCATTCCTCTACAATCCGAGGCTTATTGAGACAAAATGAAACGACATCCTCGAGTGTGTTACGCAATTCTTTAGACAAGATAATATCGTCAAGACTCCATTCTGGTTCAATGGGGTAGAATGAAATAGTTTTTCTTTCCTTTTTGCTTTTAACATCTTTATCTGATGTTTTATTGTCAAGAATAAAATATCCCATATCTCTTAATTTTAAAATTTATGTACAATATATTCACCACCTTTAACTTGCTCTTGAACTTCTATAGGGCACATTGAAAGGGGAAATGGCTTAAATGGTAATTTGAGTTTTGTAACTTTACCATTGATATAACGACGATATAGATACAATTCAATTGCATCAGAATCAATCGCCAGGTGAGCCGTTAATACTTTGGAAACAACATTCTCATCCTCCTTCATTCTTGATGCATAACCCAAGGAATGTTGTATATACTCTTGATATGATCTTGGGGCTTTTAATATTTTGTAAACATAAACTCCAAATCCTGCGAAAGCAGCTAATGCAAAGTATTTCCACATAATTAATATACTAATTGATTATTTAACAATATATTTTTTAATTTTTCTATTCTTGGTAAGCGACATATTAATTGCCCTTGTTGTTTATAATGAAACAAATCCTTGATTATTTTTTCCTTCCTTATTTTTGATGCGTGGAATTTAAAATCAAAAGACATACTTCCTATAATTATTTTTTTTGTCTCGGCATTATACAAATGAATTTTAAAAATTTTATAATTTTCTTGTTCTATATATAAAGAGAGTGAATCCTCATCTATTCTATTACCTTGCAATAGAATATGTTTTTCAAAAGACTCAACTAATTTGAGCAGATCAAAAATTTCAACTTTTTTATGAATATAGTTTCTCTCCAAGAATGCTTTAATTTCGCATTCTTTATATTCGGCTAATTTGCTATCAATCAGCGTTTTTATTTCACTAATTTCGGCATTGGAATTAGGATAAATTGTTATAGGAATATCTATGTTCAACAAGTTACAACAATTGTTTCTGAAAATTTTATATGCACTCTCTATTTGTTGTTTTGTTAATAATGGAGATATAGACAGCAGTAAATCCAAATGTTCTTTAAATTTCTTCGAAGCTAACAATTCTTCATTTATAGCCTGTAATGCAATATTGTTGTATTCTTGAGTAAAACTACTGCTAATCAATGTAAGATTAGAGGTTCTATTTTGTATCAAAGTTGGTAATTTCGGACAAACATTATACATTTCCCAATAATACTTGTCTGCGATAAAACCTATTAAACTTTCCAGATAGGGAACAAATTCCTCAACTGTTGTATCTATTAAATCGCCTTTAGGGCTCTCATCCATAGGTGAGTAATCCATTCCTTTTATATAGTCATCTTCATATGAAAAGACTCCATTTGCAGGGACAATCTTAACATCCGTATCTTTTCCCATGCCCCACATTTGCACTTTAAAATATAAATTGGGACTGAAATACGGAGTGATTACAACGGTAGGAACATTCTTTAGTTGAGTCTTCAATAAATCAACATAATCTAAGTCAAGACAGGATTTTCGCCAAGCTCCCCCATAATATGCAATAGGATGAGATGACTGTGTATTCCAGTGTTGATTACAAGAAGCTTCCAACTGTAAGTCGATATCTGTATATACAGCCTCATTAAATCTATCGCAATTCGATGGTGTTAATATTACATGAAGAGCGATACTTTTTGTTCCATTAAAAAAGGTTCCAAAAGATTCTCCACGCATTACAAACGGTAAGACTTTTAGAGGCCACTTTTTTATAGCTATTTCTGTAGAGTATTGCTTGACAATATCATCGTAATTTGCCTCGATATCCTCCAATCTCTGTTTATGAACATCAGCTTCTATCTCCAATGCCAATTGAGCCGCTTCACGTTGTAATTGGCGCATCCGGTCAAAATCCTTCTGCTGTGCAGCTCTTTGGAACTCTCTCTGACGGGCTTGGAGTTCTTCTGTTTTCTTATTTGCTTGCCAACTATTGAATAATTGAGCTCCAATACTGGCCGCTATCATTGTCCATGGCATATGCGTACTCTTTTATAGATTTTCAATCATTTTTGTGGCATTATTCAGTTGTCCTATTAAAATTGTTTTTTCATCGTCCGTGAATACTTTTTTAGATGAGTCCAACTTCGTTAACGATTGTATTGTGTTTCTGTAGTCATTAAGAATGAAATCCAAAACAGACTTATTCTCTTTTGCTAACAACATTTTTCTCAAAGACTCATCTTCCTGAAGCAACTTCGGAAATGTAGGAGCCAAACCATGCGCTAAAAGAATATACGAATCACGAGCACAACCAGATATAACGGCAGTAATCATTGTTAACTTTTGTTGAAATGACTTTCGGTAGTTGACCGATTTCAGTTGCATAAAATCACAATCTATTGAGAATAATGGTCGAACTAAAGGTTTGGATTCGCATTGTGCATCCCACATTGCAGCGGTAAAATGCACCTTGTTTTTCCAGAAGAGAGGAGATATGACAACAGTGGGGATATTTCCCAATATAGCATGTAAGTTAAAAAGTGCCGCATTCCGTGCCACATCCTTATCACACCAGCGTCGATATACTATATTCCCTAATTTATCACCATAGAGGTCTAGAGTATCAACGATTTCGTCGTAATCAATTCCAGCATTTCCCAATGTATGCAATAAGATAACATTAAGTGGTACCTGGGTTCCATAACCTAATTTTCTGTATTCTTCAATTGCATCTATAATAATCGGGAAGGCTTCGTCTTTTAATGGGAATTCCTTATCTAATAAAGTTTTTAGTTCGCCCATTAAAGATTTGAGTTTTGAACTCTCAAATTTTTCGATTAAGCGATATTCTCTCGTTACTCTCATCTTATGCCGCATATCGGCGACCTTTTTCGCTTCGATTTCATCTTGAAATTCGCGTTTAGCTTCAGCCAATTCTTCTTGAAATTGTTCGCTTTTTGCAGCAGCCACATCTTGTTCTCCTCTACGATGGTATCCCATGAGGGTTTGTGCTACAGCGTTAACTAGCATATATGATCCAAAGCCGCCTCCTGCATTAATATTCGTCCCAACTGTATTCATTCCTGTCATACTTATCATGATTATAACTCCGTGTTATCAGGCATACATTCCGTATCCCCATTTAAGTCGTTGTGAACTTCAATTCCATCACAATTCGAATCATCCCCTATTTCTTCTGGGATATGATTATCACCTGATCCAAGCATTTCGTCAGATTTACTATATGCAGATGTTGCGACTTCAATATCTTCTATTTCAGATATTGGGTTCGACCAATCTAAATTAGAGTGCAAATCAAGGGTCAATGGCACTTCCGGCAATTCAAACTCCGTGTCAAAATTAGGATGAGCATCAAAAATAGACTCCGTTATATCAGGATCTGCAACAGAAACCTCAACTACAAAATCCCTAAAATCATTGTCCAAATTCATCATATCTTCCACTTGAGTTGTTTCTGTTGAAGACAAATTTCCTTCCAAATAAGCTCCTAATGTCTCTTCGGAAATTGGTAATGGTTTAATATTCTTTATCATATCAAGCCCTCCTTCTTTAAGACATTAGTAAATTGCTCTTTTGCAAGTTTGTGCTTATTGTAGTAATTGTCCATCGACATTCCCAATAATTCTGCTGTCTCTTCATTTGTCTTTTCTTCCACATAACGATAGCGAATTAAATCACGATAACGTTTGTTGCGCATTAGCCCCAACATAGCGTTAACATCTGCTTGATTTAAACTTTTTATGTTTATAGTGGCTATACTGTCTATTTTTCTATCACTTGAATCCTCTGAAACTTCTATAATCATTGGCCTTTTCTTAAAAAGTTGATGACAATAATTCTCTACAACAATTTTTAACCAATGTTCTAAACGACATCCAAACCCGAAAGATGCTAAATAACATTTTCCTTTTTGGGGGGTTGGTGTCATCAAATACACATATATTTCATTAATAAATTCAAGACAGGATTCACAATCCGTATAATATTTATCATATCTTGTTTTGAAAATGGGATAATACATTTCATAGAGATACAATCGAGTTACACGAGCATCTCTTTTTAGAATAGCCTGAACAATCTCTTGATCAGACAAAGATTTGATATATTCTTTATCTATTTGTTTCACTCTTATTATCGTTACAATCAATTATCAAAGTGCATTTACCTTCATATCTCCTGCTAGGAGATAGATATTCACGTTCATATATCTAATAGCCATAGTTTTATGTATGAATTTTTCATAAAATTTGTTATACTTTAGAGATTTGGACGAAAAATTATTAACCGACACTGAAAAAAAACATCAAAATAATGAGCTAAAATGCAGCAAAACAACTACATTTGCATAAATGTATCTATCTCCTAGCAGAAGATTGATATTTTACCTAAACAGTTTGAATAAAAAAGGAGTCTGTTGAGGACTCCATATAATAAGATTTTTGATTATAGCAGTTTTAGTATTTTCCGATTAGCTTTATCTATTACCTGCGTTTCTAAAGAAGCAAGATAAATTTGTGTAGTACTTTCAGAATCATGCCCCATTCCTTCGCTGATAATTGAAATCGGTATTCCTTCACTTCGTGCAATGCTTGCCCAAGAATGACGGGCACAGTACATGGTCAATGGTATTGGCAAATTCAAATCCTTTCCTATATTTTTGAGATTACGATTAATTAACGACTGTACATTTTGGTACTGTTTGCGCACATTTCCTTCAGGTCTTTTTATGATAGGCAAGAGATAGGGAGATATGGTAGAAGAAGAATATTTATTAACGATTTCCTGCATACAATGCTCCCATTGAATATTCAATAATTGCCCGGTCTTTTTCCTGCGATAAGTCAATACATTGCCCTTTAAATCCTTTTCCTGTAAATAGGCAATATCCACGAATGACATTCCCCGAGTATAAAAACTGAATAAGAATATATCACGAGCAAACTCTTTTGAAACTGAATAACTTAAATCCAAGTTTTTCAGTTTTTTTATATGTTTTAGTGAAATGGCTCTTTTAACTGTTTTCTCGGAAGATGTAAATACACGCCTAAACAAATTTTTATTTTCAACAAATCCGTCATCAATCGCTTTATTATAAACGGCTCTCAGACGTTTCATATAAAAAGATATTGTGTTAGGAGAAAGAGATTTAGACTTAAGATGATATTCATATGCAAGCAGCAGGTCAGAATCCATATCTTCAAAATATAGATCCACTCCATTCCTGAATTCAGAAAAACTGTTAAGAGTAGATGAATATGTTTCACTCGTTCGATACTGTCCCTGTTTCCAAAATCGGCTAATCATATTATTCATATAGTTGAATAAAGTAATTTCCGAAGCTTGATTCTGAAACTCCTGTACTATGTCGTCCGTAGTGAATGTTTTATTAGAAGATAACAGTCTGTTAAAAATTTGCTGAAATCTTCTTTTGTCCCATTCTATTTTCTGTATGACTGTTGACAAGTAATTATATCTTGGCATATCCGCCTGACTAAATTCCAGATTACCGCTATATATATTCCATTCAGCAGTCTTTATTTTATAATCTGTCACAAATTGTCGAGGTACTCTCTTATATATTATTTGGTAGTATAAACTACCTTCCTTTCCATCAACGGTTGATGGTCTAAACTTTACCTTTACTGATATCATACTTATAATTTTACTTTGACAAGAAAAAAGCCTTCTCTTTGTATCAAAGGAAGGCTTATAAATAATTTAATCACGGTATATAAAGGAGTTCAAACTCCACCTTCCTTCTCCGTTCAATGCTCGGAACTACCTTGCCTCTATAGCAGCGGAAGGAAATGTACTCCTTATAAATGTCCCTGTTCCCGGCTTCCAGTTTCTTGACAAGAGTGCTCTTGGGTATCTTCTTACTGCCTAAAAGCCTATAAGGACCGACATTATAGGCAAGCGTGGCCAGTAGCAGAGAATCCTTTCCGAATTGCCTGAACATGGCGCAGAACTTGCGCAAATCCTTCCTGAGAAGTTCATCAGCCTGTTGCCTTGTCATGGTATGGGCAGAATACTTTTCCCCGGGTTGCAGGCAATGCCCCCAACCAACATAGGGGTAATGCCGGGAAGAATGCCAGCCCTCAAACCGCTTGATGCACTCGACGGCAAGGCTGAACCTGTCCTGTTTCTCCTTTACCGGATTCTCCGCCCACAACGGTATGCTCCCGAAGCAGGCAATGGCGAAAAACGCCGCAAACAACTTTGCTCTTATTCCCATAGGCAGGTCAGGTTCATTGTGATACGATGACGACAGGCAGTTCCTTGCCACCGGAAGTAACCACGGTATCCTCGTCCTCTGTCTCATTGTTGAAATCGAAGGTCAGCTGGAAAAGCTGTGCTGGCTCGCTGTTGTCCTCAAAATAGATGTCGATACTCTGCTGGTCCTCACACTCCGAAGTGTAATAAAGGCGGAACACTTCCCTGTCCAGGGGATAACGGTCGTTGGGCAGCAGCACCATCCCGTCGTCCATGCGCAGCTTGCCTTTGCCGTCCGGCTGGAAATAGCGGATGGTATATCGGGCATCAGAGAACCGTCCTTCACGTTTCAGTTCACAGCGGATTTCCACGGTTTCACCCTTCACAATACGTGTGGGAACCGGCATCGTCTCCACTGTAAAGGGATAGGACTGCTGCACGTCAAGGTCATCGCTGCACGAGGTAAGCATACCGAAGGTCAGGCCCATCAGGGCGCATACAAGGGCATACAGCCCTTTTCTGTTCATATTAGGTTTCATATTCATTTCTTGTTTTAACGGTTTATAAAAAAATTACTGTTCAGGCGGAAAATTACTTTCCAGGTATTCGTTCAGGTCCTTGCATCCGGCATACAGGTCGGAACAGTCGTCAATCCTGTCACCGTAGCGTTTCCGGAGGACGGCCAGCGTCCTTCTTCCGGCATCGTCATTGTCCAGGTAGCACCGGATCTTCCCGTAATTGTCCAGATAAGGGAACGAGCGTTCAAGCAGGGCCACCGAATTGAGGACCAGATAATCCTCACCGCGGCTGATGCCGAGTACCTTCCATGAAAGAAAGTCTATGAAGCCCTCAAAAAGGTTGCAGGTAAGCGAGCCGTTACGGATGAGGGAAATGTCCTTGGGCGGCAGACACCATTTCATGAATCTGGTCCGCAGCTCATAGCCTCCGCCCATATTCCTGAAACCGACGGCGAAATACCGCTTGCCGTACAGACGGAACCGTACTTCCTCGCACTCCGCACGGGCGATTTCCTCTGGAATACCGCGTCCCTTCAGATAGCCGAGCAGTGCATTACACCGCAAGGGACCGCAAACCACCTCCTCGAAGCGGGAAGGCTCCTTGCGCCTTTCTGTCCTGACACTTTCCTTTTCTCTTTTCTGTCCGACATATTCAGGTATAGTTCCTCCATATACTCCGGCGATGAACCTCGCCTGCGTCATGAAGCCGTCACTTCCTGAAAGCTCCCCCGCAAGGGTGAAGATGTCGCCTCCATGCCCGGTACCGAAGTCATGCCATACACCCTTACGGGTATTCACATGGAACGAAGGTGTCCTTTCCTCACGGCACGGGGAGAGATACCAGCATTCGTCGCTGTGCCTTCTGACCGGCTCATGTCCCAGACGGGACAGGAATTCCTCAATGGGAATGCCTCTTATCATCTCTATATCCATAGGCGTCTAATTGATGATGAAACGGACTCCAAGCCCGAACTGTGTCGTGAACTTTCCCAGAGAACTGCCCCATAGCGCACGTTCGCGCACATGGGCAAGCAGCACGATACGGTCCGTCACATAGCTTTCCAGTTCCAGCGTCAGGGCTCCGCCATAGACGAAGGCATCCCGGTAGGAAAGCATGGAACCGTCATACAGAACCTTTTCTCCCCAGTTCAGTGTCTCATATCCCACCAGGGCAGAACCGCCTACAGAAAGGAAGAATATCTTCGCCGGGTCGGACAGGAACTTCAGGTAATAGCCGCCTTCGGCAGTAAACTGGGCTCGTGGAACGGAAGTCCCGCGATAACCGTAGTTCTTCAGCAGGTATTCCACTCCAGCCACCCAATGGTTGGCCCTTTTCGTATATCCCGACACGGCAAAGCCCGTGTACCAGTCAACCGGCGATTTCAGGTTTCCGGCAAAACCGCCCCTGAGCTCCACGCCCTTCATTCCGGGAAGGTAACGCTGGGCGTATGCCTGCCCCGATGACAGGGCAAGCGATACGCATACTGCAAAAAGAAACAGATACTTCTTCATGATCATTTCACTTTAAGTTCATTAATCACCCTCGCTCTCACGATGTCCTCACTCTCCACGGTGAAGGTCTGGTGACGGCCTCCGCTCTTCTCGTGCATCTCCACCACCAGCATCTTGTCGGCGGGAATGGTGAACTTGTCAAAGACAAAGACGGTACGCTCGTCCTTCTTTCCGGCGACAGCCGTGGCATAGTTGTAGGCACGCAGCGGAAATATCACCTGCTCCTGGATGGCCGTGCGCTTGAGTACCTTCTTGTCCACGATCTTGAACGTCACGAAATCCACCTCATAAGGCACGTTCGATGTGTTCTTCACCTGGGTGTGGAAATAGAGCAGCCCGTTGTGGGTATAGAGTCCGCGCAGCAGGTACTGGATGCCGAACGCCTTGCTTCCGATATGCTTGATGTGGCGTCTGTTATCCTTGTGGATAGCCTTGGCAATAAGGTGTACCAGCTTGGGCGACTCGCTGCCGAGTTCCTTCAGGTAGATGTCAAGGGCATTGTTCGGGCGGTTCACCTCGCTGCCATCATTAATAAAATCGGCCATCTCGATGTTGAGCAGCAGAGGCTCGTCGGCATACTTCACATTGAAGGTGTAGAAACTTCCGCTTTCGGTAATCACCGACATGTTGGTCTCCTCACGGAAGTTCTTTCTGGTAGCCTTTACCCTGATTACATTCTCTGAACCGTCCGCCTTGCCCGCAATCAGATTCGGAGAACCGAGATCCACGTAACGGACAGCCGAGGGAAAGATGATATGGGTCGTCTTGTCATACGTCACTTCCAGACCGTAAGGCGGAATCATCCGGTCAAAGGTGAGCTTTCTGGACAGCCCGTGATAGAGGTCGCCGTCCTCCTGCTGCGGATAGATATCCGCCTTCAGGGTCAAATCATTTACGGCCGTGGTATCAGCCGACTGTGCATGTGCACTTGCAACGCCGCCTGCGAGGGCAAGCATCAAAAGAATCTTTTTCATGTCTTTACTGTTTTAATGGGTTATTGATTGTTGTTCTGATAAAGCATCAGTCCGTAGCCTGATTTGAGGTGTACCTTCTCCTCGCGCATCTTTTTGGAGATGTACTGCGACACGCCCTGTATGGCCCCTCGTCCAAGCTCGGAGAGAAGCTGGTCGCCTGCCGACTGGTTGGTGATGGATATGGTCGTGCCGAGATTCTGTCCCATGTTGGCGGCCACTTCCCTTACCGCATTCGCTTCCGTCGAACCGGGAATGAATATCCCGGCCTGTCCGTCACTGTCCAGCACGGTCAGTTCCACGGGAATGACATTGCCGTCATATTCGACCTGCAGGATTTCAATGCCAAGCCGCTCGCCCTGGATACGTCCCTCACCGGTCAGCAGGGTATTGCGGGGAAGCACATGTCTTCCCACACGCATAGCCTCCAGCAGCCTGAGACGCACGCTTTGTCCGCTGATAATGGTCTGGTCGCCATGCACGCAGGCCCGTATGGTATTCCTCGCCATCTGTGTCCCGGCACTGCCCACAGCCGTATGGAAGCCAATATCAGCACCGGAAAGCAGTCTCGCGAACTGTACCGAATCGGTAAGAGGCTGAGGAAGGGACGACACGACCGGAGAGGGCACCAGCCCGACAGGAACGGCTTTCGCCTTCCTCTCCCTTGAGGGACTTTCCGTCTCCTGACTGTCCGCTGTTCCCATGCTGCCGCCCGAAGGCATATATTTGGCGGCAAGTTCATAGGACTTCTCCAGCAGAGCCACCTGTTCCTCGTAGCTCGGTCCGGCCGTCTGCGCTGCGGCAGCCTGTCTGAGCTGTTCCACCTCTGCTTTCAGGGCTTCCTTTTCCGGGTCTTCCTCAGGACTCTCGTAAAAACTGCCGAGAGTGGCGTTGATGTCGTTGTAAGCCGAGGCTGAAGAGGCGAAGGCTCCCGTCCTGCCGTTTCCTCCTGAATGGTACGCACGGCTTTCATTTTCACTTGCAATGTCCTGCGCCGGTTCTGTTTCCGGGACATTATCCTGTCTGTGTCCATCGGTCAGGGCGGAGAAATCGGCCAGCGTACGCTTCTTCTCCTCCTGCCGGCGAATCATGTCTGCCTGCTCATAGGCAGCCATCTTGTCCGTCTCTATACCCGTACCTTTCGGATCGGGAAGTTCGGCATTGAAGCCCGTCTTCCTTTCCGCCTCCTGCCTGTCTTTTTCGGACGGGGCGAAAATTAACCACATGCACCCGAGGAACAGCAGGAACATGCCTGTGAAAACCAGATATTTCCTGATTTTCTGCTTCTGTTTCAATTTTTCTGCATCTGTACTCATAATCTTACTTGTTGAACTGGTTAAAAAACTCTTCCATCTCACGGACTTTCATATCGGAGAGGGTATCCGCAGGCACAAAGTCGGGAACCTCAAGCGGGGTTATCCTGATGATGTCCTGCCGGGCATCCTCCCGTCCGATGTCATAAATCGCACGGAAAATCATGTAGAAATTCACCAGCGCGAAAAGGGAAACCATCACGATGACGGCGATTGCCCTCTGACGGGGTGTGAGTCTGTCACAAAGGCCGCGCAGCCTGCCCCCGATACATTCCTTGAACTTTACATACATTTTTCTCATACATACATTGTTTTATCTGTCATACATTCTGATATCCCTGTTCTCCAGTACATGGAACCCTTCCAAGATGAACCCGTGCGGATTGTTGTCACTGCGGGTGGAATTCCGCAACCTGCCATGCGTGACAAGGCTGCGTTCCGTCACGCTCTTCTCACGGATGATGAAAAGGCGTGCGTATGTCATGACATCATACGGATAGGTGTTGAAGTCGCATTTCACGCTGTCTATCTCGATACGCTGGCTGACATTGCCCGAAATTATTCTATTGTAATAACCCTGTTCGGCCAGATCCCCGTAATGGGAATAGGCGGAACGGTCACTCAGGAACATGGCACGCTGCACGTTCCCCTCGATGGCACTCTTGTCAGGGGCCAGCGTGAAGAACAGCTCATGGAAACGTCTGACATGTTCCCTTGCCTCTACGGGACGGTTCTGCTCCAGGTCCTGCGAGAGGGCAAGCATGAGCGACTTCCCCTCATCCAGCACATAGATCTTCTGGCGCTGGGCTTCGGCAAAACTGTATGCCTTCCACACGGAATAGCCCACAAGCAGGGTGCAGACACCCAGATAGACTATTCCGAACAGGCGCAGATGCCGGAAGCTGGTCTCGATATTTTTCAATGATTTGAATTCCATTCTTATTCGTTTTATGATTGTTACTTGATTAGTCTTCCGGCCACATTTCCTACAGTAGCACCTGCGGCACCGCCCACAATGGAGCCTGTCTTGGAAGCAGCCTGATTCACGTTCTTGCCGTAATTTCCTGCACCTCCACCGGCCTGAACAATCCAGTTGGCCACGGTCGGAATCGTGAAATACCCGATGATGCCGATAATCAGGAACGTGATGTACACGGCATTGGAACTGTCCGGAATGAAGTTGGGGTCGGACAGCTGCTCGATGTCCCTCTGAAGCATCAGGGTCTGTATGCGTGCCAGCACGCTGCTGAAAAGATCAGAGACGGGCAGCCACAGATAGATGCTGATATAGCGGACAAACCACTGGCTCAGCGAAGCCTGGAATCCGTCCCAGCACGAAATGGCAAAGGAAATCGGTCCGAGAATGGAAAGGACAATCAGGAAGAATGTCCTTAGCGTGTCCACCACAAGCGCGGCCGCATTGAACATCAGTTCCAGCAGCTCACGGAAAAAATTCTGCACGGACTTCTTCATGTTGTACATGGCACGGTCCACATACATACCGCAAGCCTCGATAGCGTCCAGAGCTCCCAGTTCATCCAGTTTGTTGTCAAAAGCCTCCTTGTCCACCAGGTAGGCCGTCTCGGGATTCCTCCGCATCGCCTCAATCTCCAGCTTGTCCTTCTGCTGCCGATACTCGTTCATGTCGAAGGTCTGTGTCTCAAGAATCCTGTGCGTCCCGGTCACAATGGGTGACAGGATGCTGTTGAGCGTACCCAGCACGATGGTCGGAAAAAACATGATGCAGATACCCAGAGCAAACGGACGCAGCAGGGGGAATACGTCAATGGGTTCGGCCCTGGCCAGCGACTGCCAGACACGGTACGCCACATAAAAGAGGGCTCCCAATCCGGCAAGGCCCTTGGCCACGCCGGTCATCTGCGAACAGAGCGGCATCATGTCCGTGTACAGACTTTGCAGGATCTGGTGCAGATTGTCAAAATTCACAGCCAACAATACCATAAGCAATCCTCCTTGAAATTACCAGTAGCGTTCGTTGGGTGAACCGTACAGAGCCATCACACGGTCAAGATCATTCTGTTTCTTGGCACGCAGGTACGACACGCCGATGTTCTTGTTGGTATAGTACTGCACCAGACTGCGGTATTGCAGCATGTCGGTATAACAGCGGTCGATGATGTCCATACGTTCCTTGTCGTTCATCGAAAGGCCGTTCTCGTTGACCACCGTCTTCAGGTCCGTCAGCAGATTGGCACTCTCCTCCAGCAGCTTCGTGTAGCCAAGGGCGATGGCACTCAGTTCCTCAGGGGTGAAATAAGGGTCACTGAGCATACGCTCATAACTGGTCACATAGATTTCCGTGATGTCGCCGACCATCAGGATGGTCTGCTGCACCTTGCGGGCATCGCGTACCAGATTCTTGACCTTCCTAAGGCCATCATAATACTCCTTGCCTTGCTTGTAAATCTTGACCGTTTCTTGGAAATTCTTGACCATGTTGCTTGCCGTCGAGGACGTGTGAACGATGTTCTTGGCGGCATTAATGATGCCCTGGGCAAGATTCCCGGGATCGGTCACTACCCATTGGGCGTGTGCCCTGCCTGCCGAAAGGAGGCAGATACAGCATAAGGCTGTCAGAATTCTTTTCTTCATGTCGTTAATCTTTAATGGTTGATAAATCTTTTCCGTTAGTTCAGAGTCCCATCTTGCGGCCTTTCGGCTTAGGACGGACGTTGATGTGCGGTTTTCTCCGCAGTGTTGTTTCCGAAGAGACCGTGCGGGCAGGCCTGATATTCCTGAAGAACTCGTCCGCATAGGGACGTCTGCCGGTCATCCTGACAAATCGGGCATCCAGTTCCCGGTAAGCCTTCTCCGCCTGTTTCCGTATCACATCCTCCGGACTGCTCCTGTCAATGCCGTATTTCACAAGAAAATCCGGGCGGATATGTATCGGGTCATGTACGGAACCCGGCGAGGCGACAATACTGCCCAGCCTCTCCAGTTCCCCGTTCAGCTTGTCAAGGTATTCAGCCGGATGACGGGGACATACACTTTCAAAAATCTTCTCCACCGCGTGTGTCAGTCTTGCATCCACCTCCAGAATGTCGGGTACTTCCCCCGTCTGCCTCTTCCGCAGGTATTCGTCAGGAGCCATCCCTTCAAGCTGATGGAACAGACGGTAATCCTCCGTGAGTCCGTAATACTCCTGTATGGAAAGAGGAATATTCCAGCCCTGCATCAGGGACCAGTAGAGGGATGACACGACCTCACGGCGTTTGCTTTCATTAGATTCCAGATCGCTATACATAAATTCAGAAGTTTAATGGGTTGATAAATGATTTCACTTTTTCCTCTTGCTCTCGGCCAGCTGCTTGATTGCCAGCTCGATATTGCCACCCAGCTTCCGGGTAAGCCGCATTACTTCAAGCTTTTCCGTCTCCTCGGTCGTATAGGTGTAGTACTCTTCCGGCGAGACCTCGGTGGCATAGACCGCCGACTGTGTTCCGCCAAGACCTATCCACACTTCCTTGTACTTGCGGGACGGGCTGTTGGCCATGTTGATGGAGAGAATCTGGGCACGTTCCTTATCGGTCAAACCCAGCAGGGACTGGATTTCATCGAACTTGTTGACATACTTCCTCTGGTCCAACAAAATCTTGCAGTCGCTGTTATTGATGATGGTTCCCTTGACGATGGGTGACGAAATGATGTCTTCCACCTCCTGGGTAACGACAACAGCCTCTCCGAAAAACTTTCGGACGGTCTTGAAAAGGTACTTCAGATATTCCGCCATACCTTCCTTGCTGATGGCCTTCCATGCCTCCTCCAGCAGAATCATTTTGCGAATACCTTTCAGCTTTCTCATCTTGTTGATGAAGGTTTCCATGATGATGATGGTGACAATCGGGAACAGTACCTTGTTGTCCTTGATATTGTCCAACTCAAAGACAATGAAGCGTTTGGACAACAGATCAAGCTGCTTTTCGGAGTTTAGCAGATAGTCGTATTCGCCACCCTTGTAATAAGGTTCCAGCACATTCAGGAATCCCCACACGTCAAAATCCTTCTCCCGTGTACGCTTGGTCTTCAGGATTTCCTGATACTCGTCGCGGATGAACTCATAGAAGGTGTTGAAGGACGGAACAACGGTACTGTCCGTGCGTATCTTCTCCAGAAAGAGATTGACCGCGTTGGAGAGCGCCACCTCCTCGGCACGTGTCGGCGGCTCATCATCACGTTTCCACAGGGTAAGGATAAGCGTCTTGATGGACTCCTTTTTTTCGATATCAAAAGTACCGTCCTCCACGTAGAAAGGATTGAAGGCTATCGGATCGCTCTCCTCATAGGTGAAATAGATGCCGTCCTCGCCATGCGTTCGGGCATGGATAAGGCTGCACAGTCCCTGATAGGAATTTCCCGTGTCCACCAGCAGCACATGCGCTCCCTGTTCGTAATACTGGCGCACCATGTGGTTGGTGAAAAATGACTTTCCGCTGCCCGAAGGTCCGAGGATGAACTTGTTGCGGTTAGTAATCGTACCGTTCTTCATCGGAAGGTCGGAAATGTCCAGATGGACAGGCTTTCCGGTCAGACGGTCCACCATGCGGATGCCGAACGGCGAGAGCGAATCCTTGTAGGACGTTTCCCCGATGAACAGACACAGGGCCTGCTCGATGAAGGTGTAGAAGCTTTCCTCAGACGGAAAATCACCGGCATTGCCGGGAATGGCCGCCCAAAAAAGTGTCGGCACATCAACCGTGTTATGGCGGGGCTTGGCCTCCATCAGGGCAATCTGGCTACCCACATCATTCTTGATACGCTTCAGCTTCTCCCGGTCGTCGCTCCATGCAAAGACATTGCAGTGCGCACGGATGGAAGTGAGTCCCTTGCTGTGCGCCTCGTTCAGGTACTCCTCAATCCATTCACGGTTGATCTGGTTGGAGCGGCTGTAACGGGACAGCGAGTGCATGTTGCGGGCGGTCTGCTCGAATTTCTTCAGGTTCTCCGCCGAATCGTCTATGAAGAGAAACTGGTTCACGATATGGTTGCACGTGAGCAGTATCCCTATCGGTGCGGCAAAGGACAGGCGGCAGTCGCTGCGGTCCGTGGACAGCCGTTCATAACGACTGTCCGTACCCACGGATGACGGCAAATCCTCCGTCTCGGAGAGGGTATGCAGACAGAGCACATTGTCTCCGACCTTCATTTCCCCGGCTCCGAGGGTGATGTCCTGCAGACTGGTCGTGTCCTCCTGCGAGAGCGAGAAATACTTTTCGATAATGCCCGCGGAGGTTTCAGTACCGATAATCTCTTCGTCCGTCAGCCTGACCATGCGAACCAGGCCGCTGTCGTTCACGATACGCTCGAACTGCCCGCAGCATTCCAGGAAGCGTGCGACGGTATCCTTGTCCTGCATCTCCTTGGGGATGATGAACCCGCGCGTGAGGGCGTTAAAGCTGCTGGTCGTGCGGCTGTGCTCCTTCGTGGTTTTTGTCAGGAACAGATAGCAGGTATGGTTCAGGTACGGCCGCTCGTTGAAATGCCGTTCAAAGCTGCGGCTGAGGAAACTCAGGTCATCCCGGCAGATATCAGGTCTGTAGCTCTCCTCAATGAAGATGTCCTGCTTGTGGACGATGCTGTAGTTCGGCAGAACCCGGACAGCCTTCGCCCATGTGGAATGGAGGGCCTCGTACTCGGCGCGTGTCAACGTGAACACTTCCGGCAGCTCCACCCTGTAGGCCACGGTGATGTCGGCATCCTTGCTGATGATACACCCGTGCTCGACGGCCATCAGCGGAAACTGGTTTTCCAGTGTGGCGGCTTTCATTACATTTCTCATACATTTCGTTTTTTCGGGGTTGGACAAATCAACCGGAGGAAACCCTTCCGGCTGATGATGTAGCGGGGATGTCGGCGCAGCGCCTGCAATTTCATCAGTCCCCATTCACCGTATTTCGCGTTCAGGCGGAAAGTCACCCATACAAGCACCGAAGCGCAGATGACACCGAAACCGATACATACCCACTGGTCGATGCCTGCCATGTACATGATGACAAACAGGACGAACAGGGCGAGCAGTCCGCCGGCGAAAATGAACAGGTACTGGCTTTTCAGCCCCTTGAACTCAGGGCTGCGGCCGATTCCCTTGTTGATAGGATACTCCGCCATAATCAGAGGAAGAATGAACGTAAGATTGTGGCGGCTACGATTAAAAAGATGCAGGCACCGAACCAGCTGGCTGCCGTCTTGGAGGTGTCGGGATCTCCCGAGGAAAACTTGGAATAGACCTTCACGCCTCCGATAAGACCGACCACGGCTCCGATGGCATAAATCAATTTGGTTCCCGGATCGAAATAGGAAGTGACCATGTTGGTGGCTTCAGTGATACCGCCGATACCGTTACCCTGGGCGAAGGCCCCTGTCGTTGCAAGCAGCATCATGGCTGCAAAAAAGAATCTTTTTTTCATGTGTCGAAACTTTTAATTGGTGAGACAAAAAATGATTTCGACCACGAATATATAACGCTTAATTAATTGATTTACAACACTGACGATGCATGACATCGGGTGTCATTACGTTACATCGGAAAGGGATTTCCAAACGATATGAAAAAGAATTTTGGGCAGCCGCTTGAAATAAGGGAGAATATAAAAACGGGCACTCTCCATGAAAAAATAAAAACGCTGCAACTTGTCAGAATCAAAAAAGCGAAGTCTGAAAACCGGGCGGCTTTCAGACTTCGCTTCATGTCATGTGAACGCTGTTTACTCTGCTGCTGAATCGGAAGAGAAGACACGCTGTTTCCTTCGTTCCTCCTTTTTCTCTTTTTGCAGCTTCTTTTTGAATTCCATTTCCTTCAGAATCTGTTTCAGCGGCCTGACAGTTTCAGGCTGCTCACGCTTGAACCTCTTGAAGTAGATATTCTCTATGAACTGCGGAAGCGGAACTTTCCACGGCTCCTGTCTGTGGTTGTCAATCTTCCCGAGTTTGTCAGGATTCAGACCAAGTTCACGTGCCATCTGCACATGCCTGTCCGACAGACGGTGACGCTTCTGGGCCGCCATCCATTTTTCCAATATTGCTTTTGTTACTGCCATAGACCTTTCTTTATCTGATTGCAAAATAACGACAAATTATCCTGAATCAATGATATATAGAACTATTTAACTTAAACATATTTTCCAATATCAAATGACTCATCCGAGTTGTCCGGGACATATTCCGGTACATTATTGATTTGATCCATCATATTGTCCAACAACATTCCTATTTTCTGCATATTCTCCTTTTCCTTTCTGACAAAATCCTGAATATCATCATCTGACAATATCAAGACAGCTCTATGTCCGGCTGAATTTTCTGACGAAGGGTTTTCAGAGCCTATGCCTTTATGTTTAACGGTCTGTTCCATCTTTACATATACTTGTTCCAATCAATAACATTCCTTTTTGAATTCCGCTTTGAAACTTCCGTTTCAGACAGCAGCCGTCCAGAGGAGTCCAGATGCTCCTTCAGCAGTTTTTCGACCTGGGCGGTTGTACTTATCTCAGTGGAAAAGAATCCGAACAGATCCGTATCCTGAAGACGGTACAGGGTTTCTGCGGCAGCCTGAATGTTTTTCCGGTCTTCCGTGGCAGACATCAGTACCTCTGCCACATTACTCAGTTCTTCAAAAGTAAGAGGCTTGGAGAACTCAGGGTCAGGAATAGACTCCTCGGAAGCCATGAGGTCCTGTCTGTCCGATTCCGTCAATCCGTTACCGGAAGTGATTCTATTTTCCACGTCATCCGAGTTAATCTCTTCATCCTGGTCGATTGCGACCTTCTCCAGTTCCATAGTGCGTACAGGTATCTTGCGGGCCATATCCGGGTCTTCCAGATATACAATGTTTGTCTTGCCGATCACGTCATCGTCCGTATCATTGTCCGCCCGTACAGGCGAGTATGTACCATCCTTTACAGCCGAACCCCGACTGTCTCCGACAAAGGTTTTCCCGGAATTCTTTCCCGCTTTCTCCACCATGCGTTTTTTCCGTTTCCTCCACAGTCCAACACGTATACGGCGGGCATGACGAAGAAGCCTGTCCCAGAAATCATACGACACAGGGCAGAAAATGATTGCCCACACTTTATGCAATATGTAGATGGCTGACACCAACTTTACTGAAAAATAAAATACTGACATTTCCATAACTTTCAAATTTTAGGGGGTGAAAAACGTTCCTTATACATTTGGGTAATTTCATCTATGTTAAGTTCGATATGCTCCGCAATGATATTGCTGATATAACTTGAAATACTAACCTCCGGAGCTATTACATGAAGATAGTTCTTTATCTCGTCGTACAGCTTACGGTTAAGATACACCTGAATACGTCCCGGCATGGGGGTATTCACCAGATATTTCTGTCGGAAGCCACTGTCCGACTCACGTTTCCTGCGTGTCTTCGGTCTGTCCGGCACGGTATCCCCGACAGGTTCCGGCTCGGACTCCACTTCAGAAGATGTATCATCTTCCCTGGCATTGTCATTCCTACCGGGCTTGTCGGTCATGGCGGCTACCATATACCCACGGACAGCATCCTCATCCACTTTCACGATCTTCTTTGCCATATTCATTAAAAATTAAGTTTTACAATCAATTCATCGGCCAGTTCCTGCAAACCGCTGCCCTTGAGCTGTCCTGCCGGAGGAGGCAAAAGAGAACAACGGAAAAATGTTCTGGATGACGAGGAAAGCTCCTTCTCATAACGGCACAAATCCGGGATGGTAGAATCCAGTACTTTAAGTCCCTGTTTCTTCATCAGTGCCATATAATTGTTGAGTACTTCGGTATTGCTTCTTCTTCTGACCTTAGTCCAGAACAGGAATACATCTTTCAGGGGAATATCCTTCCGTTCCCTCGTGAACTTCATGACACTGCTTGCAAAACTGAAACTGCTGTCCATGACAAAATTGTCGGCGGCAATGGGAGTCAGCACATAGTCCACATTGAAAATGGTCTGCAAGACGCCTGACACATCCATTGTCCCTGGCAAGTCTATGAAAATGATGTCATAATCACCTGTTTCCGCAAGTTCTCCGGCAATCTGACGCGCATCCTCCGGCCTTGCCCTTCGGATAGGATAAATCCTGCGGCCTCTAAGCCTCTGCTCATCAAGCTGTACCATATACTTCTTGTTCTTCTCCACCATTTCCATGTCACGCTCCCTCAGATTGAACAGGCTGCGCTGGGTGGAATCACAGTCAACGATGGCGATATTCCTGTCCATCGAATAACTCAGGAGACTGGCAAGCGTTACAAGCATCGTACTTTTGCCTACTCCTCCTTTCTGGTTGCTCACGGCAACGAATAACGGGTTCTTCTTCATAACTGATTGTTTTAATTGTTTATTACACGGTTGTCTTATCTGTCTGTTGTCTGCTTGCTTGGTGATACGGTTGTATGGTGCGCACCAACCGACAAACCAAACGTCATCGGTTGCAACAGACAAATAACCCGACCAATGTCTGTCTGTGTACTGCAACAGCCGGTTACACGAACCGACAGAACAACAGGGAAACAGGTACAGACCTGTCTGTTGCAACCGTCCGCACTGCAAATAAAAGAGGATTTTCCCGAATAATCACCATCATCCGGAGACGGTGACGACCCTTGTCACCGTATGACATCTTGTTACATATAATCCGCTGTTTTACAGATAAATATACCGCCGTAACTTTGCCACCGACAACGGAATGGATACCGGATGGAGCTATCCCGAAGCCGAAGAATGAGGCTGAAGGTCAAAACTCAATTTGACTTCAGGCAAATTCATGTTCAAGCGAACATAGCAAGTTGTGTTTTGGGCAGCCCGAAATGATTCGGGCATCCCAAAACAAACTTGCCACTCGCCTGAAGGCTCGGGAGGGATTTCCTCCAAAGTCGGAAATCCATGACGTAAAATCAGAAACAGAAAATCTCAATGCGTATGGAAGAAAACAGTAAAAGAAGAACAAGAAGAAGCACGGGCAGAAAACCGAAGACCGACCCGGCAGTATTCCGCTACGGTATCAAACTGACTTCGGAAGAGAACGGAAATTTCGAGCTGCTGTTTGAAAAATCCGGGATGAAACAACGGGCAAGATTCATCAAGGCGATGATTTTCGGACGTGAAATGAAGGTCGTCAGAATCGACAAGGCTGCGATGGACTACTACATCAGACTTACAAATTTCTATCACCAGTTCCAGGCCATCGGCAACAACTACAACCAGACTGTGAAGGCAGTCAAGTCCAATTTCGGCGAGAAACGGGCGTTCGCCCTGCTCCGCAATCTGGAAAAGGCCACCATCGACCTGGTGGTGCTGAGCAAGCGGATCATCATGCTTACCCGGGAGTTCGAGGAGGAATACCTTATAAAAAGAAAGAAGGAGGAACAGCAGAATGGTGGCTAAGATCAACAGGGGTGTATCGCTCTACGGGGCGGTCATCTACAACCAGCGTAAAGTGGATGAGGCAACCGCCCGTATCATCGCGGGCAACCGCATGATTACCGACCTCACCGGAAATCCCCACAATGTCATGCAGCAGACGCTATGGGCTTTCGAGAGCTACCTCGCCGCCAACAGGAACACGGAGAAGCCGGTACTGCATATCTCTCTGAACCCATCGGTGGACGACCGCCTCACGGACGGGGAGTTCGCGGAACTGGCACGCGAGTACATGCAGAAGATGGGCTACGGCGACCAGCCCTACATCGTCTATCTGCACGAGGACATCGACCGCAGGCATGTCCATATTGTCTCCACCTGCGTGAAGGAGAACGGCGAGAAAATCAGTGACGCATACGAATGGAACCGTTCGATGAAAGCCTGCCGGGAACTGGAAAACAGATTCGGACTCAAGCCTGTGGCTGACAAGCGGAACGAACTGTTGGAACCGTATCTCAAGAAGGCGGACTACCGGGACGGGGACGTGAAACGTCAGGTCGGCAATATACTCAAAAGTGTGTTCACCGCCTACCGCTTCCAGACATTCGGGGAGTTCAGTGCCATGCTCTCATGCTTCAACATCGAGGCCAAACAGGTTCGGGGAGAATTTGAAGGCTCACCCTACAACGGTATCGTATATACCCTGACGGACGATGCGGGCAGGCCGGTATGCACGCCCATCAAGTCTTCGCTCATCGGCAAGCGCTTCGGCTACGAAGGGATAGAAAAAAGGATTGCCGTCAATGTCCGAGATTTCAGAAACCGGAAGTGGCAGCCGAAAATCCATGATGCCGTCACGCTGGCCATGCACGGCTGCCGGGGAAACCGGGAAGATTTCATCCGGCTGCTCAGGGAAAAGGGCATTGACGTGGTGTTCAGGGAAAACGAGGAAGGCCGTATCTACGGCGTGACCTTCATAGACCACAGAAACCGTGAGGTATATAACGGTTCCCGTCTGGGCAAGGAGTTTTCCGCCAACGCCTTCGAACAGCTTTTCAACAGGCCGCAGGAATTTCCGGAGCCGGAATCCACCGGACAATATGCCTCCACACGGGAGAGCCTTTCCGACAACATGGAAAGCGCCATCGAGCAGGCTTTCGGAATATTCAGTCCCGACATCAACGGACCGGACCCGCAGGAGGAGGCACTCGCCCGCAGACTGCAACGCAAGAAAAAGAAGAAACGCCGTTCACGCGGCATATCCTGATTGTCAATTACCAACCATCAAAATTTTTACAGTTATGCAACAAGAAGATGATTTAAGAGGACTGGCCAAGGTCATGGAGTTCATGCGTGCCATTTCCATCGTGTTTATTGTGATCCATGTCTACTGGTTCTGCTACAGCGCATTCGTGGATATGGGCATCAACATCGGAGTCGTGGACAGGATTCTGCTGAACTTTCAGAGGACGGCAGGACTGTTCAGCAACCTGCTCGTGACGAAAGTGTTCGCCTTCATATTCCTGGGACTTTCGTGTCTGGGTACGAAAGGTGTCAAGAACCAGAAGATGACGTGGCGGAAAATATACGCCGCCTTCCTCGGCGGCATCGTCCTGTTCTTCATGAACTGGTGGATGCTTGACCTGCCATTCAGTACGACAGTGAATGCTACCGTATATACGCTGACGCTTACCACGGGCTACATTCTCCTGCTTATGTCGGGAATATGGATCAGCCGTATGCTGAAACACAACCTCATGGAAGACGTATTCAACACCGCCAACGAAAGTTTCATGCAGGAAACAAGGCTTATGGAAAACGAGTATTCCGTCAACCTGCCCACGAAATTTGTCTATCAGGGCAAGGAATGGGACGGCTGGATCAACATCGTGAACCCGTTCAGAGCCTCTATCGTACTGGGAACACCCGGCTCCGGAAAGAGCTATGCCGTGGTGAACAACTACATCAAACAGCAGATTGAGAAATCCTTTGCCATGTATATCTATGACTACAAGTTTCCGGACCTTTCGGAGATAGCCTACAACCATCTGCTCAAGCACAGACAACATTACAAAGTCAAGCCGGAATTCTATGTCATCAATTTCGACGACCCCAGACGCAGCCACCGATGCAATCCAATCAATCCAAGATTCATGGCAGATATCAGCGATGCCTACGAAAGTGCCTATACCATAATGCTCAATTTGAACAAGACCTGGATACAGAAACAGGGTGATTTTTTCGTGGAGTCACCGATTATCCTGCTTGCCGCAATCATCTGGTATTTGCGGATTTACAAGGACGGAAAGTATTGCACGTTCCCTCATGCAATCGAATTTCTTAACAAGCCGTATGCCGATATCTTCACGATTCTTACCTCTTATCCGTCCCTCGAAAACTATCTTTCCCCCTTTATGGACGCATGGCAAGGTGGAGCTCAAGACCAGCTCCAGGTGCGCCCGTAAGGGCATATAATAAATATAGCTTTGGCAAGCTATTAGGTTCGTGTTCTTTGAAATAATAACCTATCACCAGCCGACTTATCCATTCAACGAAAGACGATGGGGAGTGTAGCATGTCGGTAAAGCCACGAGTGAACTAACTGTCAAGTTCTGACCGTGTGGCGAGGTGAAACGATAGATATGAGGATAAAGCCTATACTGGTTGAACGATAGTCTAAGCGGCTCGATGGTTAAGCCTTGACGGAAGACAGTTACAAACGTCAAGCCGTGATACCCAGCTTCGCCTTGTAGGATGCATGGGCAAAAAGAACTTATCACGGAGCAACTACATACATAGTAAAGGACGAAAGTCGTATCCGACAATCTATCATGCCAATAGTTATTATATGTCTAAACGGGGATTGCCTAAGTGGGGCAACCCATATGGCAACAGAGCTTCCGTAGTAGTCCGAGCAAGGGAAAGCCTTGTACATGGCGAAGGGAAGCAGCCAATATCGTTTAATGTCAAATTTTGGAAAATGTGAGAGACATGAAAAGAAATCCAGAAAAGATATTAAACAGTCTAACACAACATAGTTCCGACTTGGCTTACAAGTTTGAACGTTTGTATCGGTTACTGTTTAATGAGGAGATGTACTACATTGCCTACCAACGTATTTATACGAAACAGGGCAATATGACGAAAGGTGTCGATGGAAAAACCATTGACGGTTTCTGTATATCCCATATTGAACGGTTGATAGGTACACTCAAAGATGAGACGTACCAGCCAAATCCCTCTCAGCGGGTGTACATTCCCAAGAAAAACGGGAAAATGCGACCGCTGGGTATTCCGTCATTCATTGACAAACTTCTGCAAGAAGTTATCCGAATGATTTTGGAAGCAATCTACGAGGGCAGTTTTGAAAATTCTTCTCACGGTTTCAGACCACAGAGAAGTCCGCAGACTGCACTTTGGAGCATACAAAAGACATTCAACAATACAAAATGGTTCATCGAGGGAGACATTAAAGGTTTTTTTGACAATATAGACCACGAAGTATTGATAGCTATTCTTTCAGAACGTATTTCAGATATGCGTTTTCTACGCCTTATCCGAAAGTTTCTGAATGCCGGATATGTGGAAGATTGGGTATTTCACAAATCGTATAGCGGAACACCACAAGGTGGGATAATAAGTCCTATACTGGCAAATATCTATCTTGACAAGTTCGACAAATACATCAAAGAATACACTCAAAAATTCAATAAGGGAAAAAGGCGCAAAGAAAATCCGATAGCAAAACAACTTGGGCAGAAAAATACTACTTGACAACAAAGCTGAAACAAGCAAAGAATGAAACGGAACGGCGACTACTGTTGAAACAAATTGGAGAAGTTGTCAAAGAACGTCTGAAATATCCGGCAAGTGATGAAATGGATGCGGACATGAAACGTCTAAAATATGTGAGATATGCGGATGATTTTCTCATTGGTGTTATTGGCAGCAAAGAGGATTGTATCAAAATCAAAGAGGACATAAAGCAATTTATGGCAGACAAATTGAAATTGGAACTATCTGATGAAAAAACGCTGATAACCAATGCAAGAAAACATGCTAAATTTCTCGGCTATGACGTATTTGTACGCAAATCCAATGACACCCATAGGGATAAAAACGGACATTTGACAAGAAGCTTAGACCATAAGATAGTCCTGTATGTGGCTACCGAAGTGATGCGGAAGAAGCTCCTTGAATATGATGCGGTAAAGATTACTGTTCAAAAAGGTAAGGAGGTTTGGAAGCCCAAAGGACGTACATATATGCGCTGTCTTGATGATTTGGAAATTATAAGCCAATATAACTCTGAAATCATGGGGTTCTATAACTTCTATTCGATTGCAAATAATAGTCCCGTCATTGACTCTTTTTATAACATCATGGAATACAGTATGTATAAGACATACGCCGCAAAGTACAGCACTTCTAAAAAGAAAATCATTGCGAAGTACAAGAAGAACGGAGTATTTGCCATACCGTACACCAATAAAAGGGGATATGAGTTCAAACGTGAGTTCTACGACAAAGGCTTTAAGCGAAAGGAACTGCCCAATCGGTATTTGGATGACAAACTGCCAAACACGGTTGCCATAACAGGCGGCAGAAATGGACTAATCAAGAGACTTCAGGCACGTGTATGTGAAAATTGCGGTGCTACGGACAATCTTGAAATGCACCATGTACGCAAATTGAAAGACCTAAAAGGCAAAAGTGATTGGGAAATTAAAATGATTTCACGTAACCGCAAAACATTAGCAGTATGTTCAGTATGCCATCACAAAATACACGCAGGAAAGTTAGACTGAATGAGAAGGTGGAGAGCCGTGTACGGGGAGACCTGTATGCACGGTTCGGAGGCGAGTGCTTGGAAACCTACCACTGTAAAAAGTGGCAAGGCGCTGGGTGCTTAGCCTATGGCCAGATAGCAAGCGCGAAAATCCCTCTTTCGCGAATGATCTCGCCACAGCTTTACTGGGTGATGACGGGAGACGATTTCACCCTTGACCTGAACAATCCCGAACACCCCAAAATCCTCTGCGTGGGCAATAATCCGGACAGGCAGAATATCTATTCGGCGGCTCTCGGCCTGTATAATTCACGCATCGTCAAATTAGTAAATAAAAAGGGACAACTGAAAAGTTCCATAATCATTGACGAGCTTCCGACCATCTATTTCCGTGGTATCGATAACCTGATTGCGACCGCCCGAAGTAACAAGGTGGCCGTCTGTCTCGGTTTCCAGGACTTCTCGCAGCTTGCACGCGACTACGGTGACAAGGAGGCGAAGGTTATCCAGAACACGGTGGGCAACATCTTCAGCGGACAGGTGGTCGGAGAAACGGCAAAATCACTGTCGGAACGGTTCGGCAAGATTCTCCAGCAGCGGCAGTCCATATCCATCAACCGCCAGGACACTTCGACTTCCATCAACACGCAGCTTGATTCCCTGATACCGGCCTCCAAGATAGCCAACCTTTCGCAGGGCACGTTCGTGGGCAGCGTGGCAGACAATTTCGGAGAAGAGATAGACCAGAAAATTTTCCATGCCCGCATCATCGTGGACAGCGCAAAGGTATCGGAAGAGATGAAAGCCTACAAGAAAATTCCTGTCATCAACGAGTTCAGGGACGCGGACGGAAACGATATCATGCAGCAACAGATTGACCGCAACTACTCGCAAATAAAGGCGGATGTCTTGCAGATAATAGAAGAAGAAATGGAAAGAATAAAAAATGATCCGGAGCTGAGACACCTCATCCCGCAGCAGGAGGGAGAAGAAAACAATGACTGAAAATAGAGAAAAAGGGAGACCGCTGTTTTATTTCCGCCTGCAAAGGTCGTCCCGTGCCCGCTGGATTGTGCAAGGCCGGGCCCCTCCGTGGTTTGCTGAAAAAATCATCCTCGCCCGAGGGCTCCGGTATTTTTTCGCAAAGCCTTGCGCAATCCGGCACGGGACAGAAAGGCAGGCAAGAAATAAAATACCGGCTTGACAAGCCGCAGATGTCTAACTCAAAAAATGAAAGATATGAGCAGAAGCAACTTCACCCCGATGGAAAGATTCCATGAGATTCTAAACGTACACGGACTACAGGCCATGAACATAGGTACAAACCATATCCGTATCTTCAGGGACGGACGGAAAATGTTCGACTACTATCCGCTGAGGATGAAACTCTTCGACTACCACAACTGGTACCAGCTTACCTATCCATCCTTCGGCAATGGCGACGGGAAATGGGAACAGGAACTTCAGGAGATAATCGGCAGACTTTCCGCCGCATAAACGGTATGCTATGGCAGCGCACATGAAAAAGACGGAATGGGACAACATTCCCGAATGGGCCATATATGCCCTGGAATACGGAACGGAAGAGGACGGCAGCCTGAACGAAGAGGAACGGGCCATGATTGAAAAATTTATCGGCACACATTTCCCGAAAGGATACACGATGAGCGTGGATTGGGACGCCTGCAACGAGTTTGACCGCTATCCCGCATTTGGAGAGCCTTGCAAGACCTGCAAGGTTCTTTTTGTTTCACCATAAATACACAGAAAGATGAAAAGAATGACACTGAGCGAATATCTCGCAGTCCCGGAGGATTACCGGGGAGTATGGACTACCGAACGATGGGACATTCCCGATTGGGAGACCAGAAGAAAAAGCCACATGGGAAAACGTACCCTGATGGTATATGACAGAGGTACGTGCCTGCTTGTCGAGGGACTGAGCCTTGAAATTGTGGACGACAGTGCCAGGAAGAAGCCGGAGGAAATCAAGAAGGAAATCCGTGAAAAATATCAGGAATACCGTACTGAAAAGGGACATGAACCGCATTTCCTCGAATGCATCATACGCTGGAACGATACCTTGGAGACTCTGGAGACAAGAATCGCCCTGGACATGGATTCCGATACGAAAATGGACGATGAAATCTTTTTCTACTGCGATACTCTGGACAGCCTGCTGTCGCTGGCTGACAAAAGCGGGGAAGATTTTGTCATAGCCGGATGTTTCGGCTTCGGAGTGTATGAAGATTAGACATTATTATAGAATAAGGTTTTAAGGTACTGATAATTATAAGTTCTGTCAGTCCTTTTCCTTATTCTATATAGACTCTATTCGGAATATACATAGCTATAAAAAACAAGAAATCCCAATCGTAATGACCGGGACTTCTCTACTTCCTTTTTATAGTGCAGATGCGACGACTATGCCCGCACGGGCACTTTTAGTACTGCAAATTTACATATAATCCGCAGAATCTTACTCCGACAGATTGAAAAAGTGTTTTTTCTCGATCTTTTTTGGCGGATAAAAAAATAACTGTTATCTTTGCACATGAGTTCATCCCTCATTTGAGGGAAGGAAATCGAAAAACGCAAGCCATAGAAGCTCTGCGTTTTTTGCTTTTTATAAAAGTACCTGAAGTCTTCGGCGATTGTATTTCTTGATGATTTTATCGCGGGCACTGTCTTTCCCTTCAAGTCTATAGGCCGTTAAAAGATAATAGGATTTGCAGTCCCTTCTCGGTTCTAAAACAATGACATAAAACTCATCAATATCATAGATGTAAGTCCGTTTTCCTCTTGGCTCATCGACAGAAAAATATAACATCCTATCCGCTTTCTGTTGTTCAACATGATATCTGATCCAATGTAACCTCTGAGAACGGGACATATCGAATTCACGATGATGGGTTTCTTTGTCTGTTTCTTTTCTCGTAAGGTGATTGAATAAATTTTCCATGGCGATGATTCCATCCTCTTTGGGCGTAGGATATATGGGCTTGCCTTGGAAAACGAATTTGGGATTGTCTTGAATATCCCTGTTGAAAACTCCTCTCAAAGATTTTGTCCTTTCAAATTCAGACATGCCCATCAGGTCAAGCAAATCATTGTATTTCTTTGTCAAGTTGAACGGCATGGCTATTTTAGATTTATAAAGAACAAGTTTAACTTTTCTGAATAATTTGTCTCTCCTAAATTCTGGGTATGAAGATGTTTCATAATGCGTTCTATAATCAGCATCTTCGCTACATTCTTATGTTCTTTATCATTTACATTATATGATATCGCACCCATTATGAGATCCGCCATTTGCATAAGCAGACTTTCGTGAGAACAAATATTCTGCACATTGCGGAATACACCGTATTTCGTGTTAAGTATTTCTTTCAGCTTGCGTACCTTCTGCGCACTGAGAGAGTCTTTGATATCAAGATATACATTGTAGCAATCCGATGTGTCTATTTTGTAATTAAGAAGCAAGTAATACATCTTATAATAGAAGTCATCATAATCATCGCACTTTATTTGCGATTTTTTAATGCCTATTGCACGAAACCTTAAATCCGTGTCAAAGAAATAATCAATGAGCTCCAGATAGAACCTGACCTTGGACATGGAAACCTTGCTCCATTTTATCTCAGCATAAAAATTATGCTCTTTCTTGAGTTCATCTATCCGTTTGCAATGTCTTCGGATTTGCGGATAAGCACAACTTACCGACCCCAAAAACATATAGTCCTTGTGGTCGTGCTCTATATGGCAGCTTTCATCGCAGTAAATATTAAATGTCTTGTTCATAATAAGAACAAAAGTACATCTTTTATCCGATAAACCATCTGTTTCTGTATTCTTTTATAATGAATATTTGAAGATTACATCACTTATTCCATATTCTTCCATAAAATTACGCCATAAGCCACGCTTCACTTGACAAGTCCCTTCAGAGAAGTTAACTCGGAGGGCGAATACCTCCACGTTCAAGCCTCCGGTTTTCGGGACACAAAATTCCCTGCGGTAATTTTCCGCCCGAAAAAACGCTCCGGTATTGCCGTCCGAGTTGGGGAAAGGACCGGGACTTAGCAAGCGAAGCGACCTACGACGCATAGATACAGGTCAATATAAAAAAGAATCTGACGGGAGAACCATGCTCCCGTATGCCGTTCCAATGGATTACGCCATCCTGTTATTCCCGTAAACAGAAATCCACCTCCTGTCACAAAAGGACACATCAAGGAGGGACAAAAGCAGCTCGCTCCCAACTCTGCATAATTACAGTTTTTCCTTTTCTTCCGTGCGGCAGCGTGTACCGCCATGCCCGTGTCTGTCCGGCCTGTTCCCGTCTTTTCCCTTTCCTTTTTCGTCCCTTGTTTTTTCTTCTTTTCCTGCCGTTTTCCCACGCATTTTCACTCCGTTTTCTCCGGCCTGCGGTGTAATGTGATGACACAAGATGTAATGTATATCCTAACACATTGCAAATCAATTATTTATCAATTTTTCTCCTATATATTTGCGGTGACAACATGAGTTATCAACACTAAAAATCAAAAATTATGGCAAAGAAAAATGCAAGGGAAGAACCCCCGAAACCGCAGGTCACCGAAAACGAGCAGATGAGTGACATCGTGTTCATCCTCGACAAGATGGAACTGATTCTGGAAGCGGTGTCGCAAATCGGACAGGACGGAAAATTCAACACGGTAGCCGCTGACAGGCAGAACCGGAACTCCTTCCTGAAGATTGACCGCTATGCAGACGCCTTCGAGAACTTCATCAAGAACTTCTGGAGCCAGCTGAAAGACCCGACACGCTTCGGAATCCTCTCCGTCAAGGAAGACAGGCTGGACGACCCTGCCGTACAGCAGGCCATCGAGGACATCGTCGCAGGAAAAAAGACAAAAGCCGTGGAGGAATTTCTCAAGCAGTACGAGATTGTTCCGCGCAACAAGGAAAACCAAAGTATCAACCAACAAAATCAAGAAGAAATGGCAAAGAAAAATGAAACCCAGCAGCAGGCTGCCGCAGCCGACAGCCAGCCGCAGACCCAGTCCCCCCAGTACCGTTACAACGAGTCCATGATCAACTGGGAACAGCTAAAGAATTTCGGAATCTCCCGTGAATACCTCCAGGAACGCGGACTGCTCGAACAGATGCTCAAGGGCTACAAGACCAACCAGGTCGTGCCCATCAGCATGAACTTCGGCTCGGCCGTCCTGAGAACGGACGCCCGACTGTCCTTCCAGCAGTCCATGGCGGGCGAAGTGGTGCTCGGCATCCATGGTATCCGACAGAAACCCGACCTCGACCGACCGTATTTCGGACACATCTTCTCCGACGAGGACAAGAGGAACCTGCTCGAAACGGGCAACATGGGACGTGTCGTGGAACTGAAAGGACGCAACGGGGAATATATCCCTTCCTTCATCAGTATTGACAAGCTGACCAACGAGGTGGTCGCCATGAAAGCGGAGAATGCCTTCATCCCAAGGGAAATCAAGGGCGTGGAACTGACAGAGCAGGAGCAGAATGACCTGCGTGAAGGCAAGAAGGTCTATGTCGAGGGCATGATTGCCAAGTCCGGTAACGAGTTCAACGCCTTCATCCAGGTGAATGCCGAACGCAGGGGTGTCGAGTTTATTTTCGAGAACGACAAACTCTTCAACCGCCAGACACTCGGGGGCGTGGAACTGACACAGAAACAGATTGAGGACCTGAACGCCGGAAAGGCCATCTTCGTGGAGGGAATGCAGCGCAAGGACGGCGAGGTATTCTCCTCCTACGTGAAGCTGGACGAGGCGACGGGCCGCCCGTCCTACACCCGCTACAACCCGGACTCTCCGGAAGGCGCACGCGAAATCTATATCCCCAACGAAATCAACGGGGTGAAGATTACGGCGGAGGAACAGCAGCAGCTCCGTGACGGCAAGGTGATTTTCCTCAATGACATGGTGAACCGCAAGGGAGAGGAATTCTCCTCCTTCATCAAGGCCGATTTGGAAACGGGACGCCTGAGCTACTCCCGTACGCCGGACGGTTTCGAGCAGCGCGAGGATTTCAAGATTCCAACCAAGGTATGGGACGTGGAACTGACCAGACAGCAGCGTGCGGACCTGCAGAGCGGAAAGGCCGTGCTGGTGGAAGGCATAAAGGGATATGACGGGAAGACCATCTCGCAGTACGTCAAGGCGAACTTCAACCAGGGGCGTCTGGACTTCTACAACGAAAATCCAGACCGTAAGCGTGACGCGTCACAGCGAAACGTGGTGGCCAACAGCCAGCGACAGGAACAGGGCAACCGCAAGTCAAAAGGTGCGAGCATTGCCTGACTATAGGTAACGGAAAATGAATGTTAAATAAAAAAAGAAAGAAATATGAAAAAGGAAAACGGAAACGACATGCCTTTCAAGGCTGATGAAGTGAACTGGGACGAACTCTCCGGTATCGGTATCATGAAGGACGAGCTGGAACTCTCCGGCGAGATGGACACCCTCCTCAGGGGAGAGAAAACGAAAGTGATGTCCCTGAGTCTCGTGCTCCTCGGCGTGGACGTGGTGATGGACGCCACACTCCAGCTGGTCCGTAAGGGCGAGGCACCGCTGCTGGAAATCCAGGGAGTGACACCGTTGGGCAAATAATCTGAGAGCAATTATCAAGTAAACCGATGTCTTACCGCCGTTTCCTGTCTTCCGCATGGAAAACGGGAAACGGCTTAATTTTTATCCAATATGATAGCAATCATCGCAGAAAAGCCGAGTGTAGGCATGGACATAGCCCGTGTAGTCGGGGCTGATACAAGAAATGACGGCTACTGTTCCGGTAATGGATATATGGTAACCTGGGCACTGGGACACCTCGTGTCACTGGCCACGCCGGACACTTACGGTTATACGAAAACGGCAGCGGAGGACCTGCCGATGCTGCCGGACCCGTTCCGCCTGGTCTCCCGACAGATGCGCACGGACAGGGGAATGGTTACGGACATCGCCGCCTCGAAACAGCTGAAAGTCATAGAAAGCGTGTTCAACCGCTGTGACAGCATCATCGTGGCTACCGACGCCGGTCGCGAGGGGGAACTTATCTTCCGCTGGATATACGCCTTCCTGGAGTGTACGAAACCGTTCAGACGCCTGTGGATTTCCTCGCTTACTGACGAGGCCATACGGAAAGGGCTGGAGGAACTGAAGGACGGCTCGGAATACGACAGCCTGTATGCCGCCGCCGACAGCCGCGCGAAGGCGGACTGGCTGGTGGGCATGAACGCCAGCCGTGCCTTGGCCATCGTCTCCGGCTCTTCCAACAACTCGATCGGACGGGTGCAGACTCCGACGCTCGCCATGATATGCAGCCGCTACAGGGAGAACCGCAGTTTCGTATCCACACCATACTGGCAGCTGCATGTCACCCTCAATGGCGGCACGTCACACCGCCGCTTCTTCCATCCCGCGACCTTTGACGACAGGCAGAAGGCGGAAGCCGCCTACCGCAGCCTCTCTCCCGATTCTTCGGCGACGGTCACGAAGGTGGAGCGCAGGAAAACCCTGCAACAGCCGCCGTTGCTCTACGACCTGACGGCACTTCAGAAGGACTGCAACGTGCACCTCGACCTGCCCGCGGCAAAGACACTGGACATCGCCCAGTCGCTCTACGAGAAGAAGTTCATTTCCTACCCGAGAACGGGAAGCCGGTATATCCCGCACGACGTGATGGCCTGCGTGCCCGGTCTGCTGGAAAGAATCTTGGCCATGCCCGGATTCGCCACAAGTGCCGGAATCCTTGACTTTGCGCATCTCAACACCCGTAGCGTGGACGACAGCAAAGTGACGGACCACCATGCCCTCATCACGACCGGCATCGCTCCCGAAGGGCTTTCCGAGGCGGAAGAGGCCGTCTATACGTTGATAGCCGGACGTATGCTGGAGGCGTTCTCGCCCTGCTGCGAGAATGAACTGATTCTTATGGAGTGCCGTCTGGACAACATGGATTTCCGCTCGAAAAGCTCCCTTGTCGTCAGTCCGGGATGGCGCGGCATCTTCTGCAGGAAAGAGGACAGGCAGGACGACGAGCCAGAAACCGACGAGGGTACGGCCATATTTGCCGAAGGGGACACGGTCCCTGTTTCAGGATTCGGACTGGCCCAGAAGAAGACCGTGCCCAGACCGCTCTATACCGAAGCCACGCTGCTGGCAGCAATGGAGACCTGCGGCAGGGAGATAGCCGACGAACAGGCACGCGAGGCCGTGAAGGAGCTGGGCATCGGCACGCCCGCTACAAGAGCCGCCATCATCACCACACTGTTCAAACGTGACTATATCGCCCGCTCCGGCAAGAGCATCGTCCCCACGGAAAAGGGACTCCATATCTACGATGCGGTGAAGGACATGCTCGTGGCGGATGTTTCCCTGACAGGAAGCTGGGAGAAGACCCTGCTCCAGATAGAGCGGCACACACTCGGACCGGACACGTTCATGGCATCCATCACGGACTACACCCGCAAGGCTACCCGTGAAATCCTGAACCTCAGCCTTCCGGCGGTAGCCGCCCGCACGTTCACCTGTCCCAAATGCAAGACCGGACACATCATCGTCAGGGAGAAGAGTGCCCGCTGCGACAATAAAGGGTGCGGACTGACCGTGTACCGCAGATTCCTGAACAAGGAACTGACGGACCAGCATCTGGAACAGCTTTTCTCCTCCGGCTCCACACGGCTCATCAAGGGATTCAAGGGAAAGAAGGGCGTGGCTTTCGACGCTTCGGTCACTTTCGACGCCGGGTTCACTCTGACACTCTCGTTCCCCAAAAACGGGAACGGCAGGAAAAGGAAATGATGAAGCCATCCCGATTCGAGGGGCAAAGGTCGCAGCCCGCCCGTTTCCACCGGCAAGGTCTGGCCTTACGGTTTCTGGGAAAAATCATCCTCGCCCGAGGCTCCGGTATTTTTCCCGAAAACCTTGCCTGTGGAGGCGGACTGCAAGAAAGCCCCTGAAACCGGGAATGGCATTCCCTCCAAACACATGAAGATTATGAAAACAAAAGAACGTATCAGAAAGATAGCGGACAGCAGATGGGCAAGGACACTCGCGCTGGCCGTAACAGCAGCCATCATATTCAGCTGGCTCTATTCCCACGGTATATCGCCTGTATTGACCGCCGTGGCCATCATCTGTTTCAGGGGACTCTTCAGGTTCCTCTACCGTATAGCCTGTTTTCTCGTGGCACTGGCCATCATTCTGTGCATACTGAGTTTTCTGGTCTTCTGAAATCTGACGATATGGAACATGCACGGAATTTATCATTGCAGCATAAGGGAGCTGTCCGGGAGCGGGCGGCTCTTTTTGTATCCGTCACAACCGGAAATGACACGGGAAGAAAAGGGAAAGGACTAAAAACACAGACATTGGCAAACCGAGAACTACAGGGCAAAGTTGGCAAACGCTTCTTGTCGGACGGCAAGGTCAGGCCGCAAGCGGTTTCGGGAAAAATCATCCTCGCTGCGCTCCGGTATTTTTCCCGAAAACCCTGCCTTTCCGGAAGCATTTGCCGTTGGGCCCTTGTAGTTCAACGGGCTGCCAAAGCCCGGGTATTCACAGTTAAAAATTAAAGAATATGCAACAAGCGATCATCACAAGACAGTCACCATCTCCGATAGGGATGCCCGTGACAAGAAGACCGAAAGTACACATCCCGCAGCCCTCCATCAAACTGCCGCCGAGAGGAACAACCGGTCCGGTTCACATCTCAAAACTGCTGAACCCCATTCAGGAAATATGCAGACATCCGGACAGGAACAGGCTGCTGGCAGAATTCTTCAGCGAATATTGAAACACATCGTCTAATCATTTAATATCTGAAATTATGTTTTTTACAGCAATCCACCAGATGATGACGGAAAGCGTGGACCTCACGATCGTCATCCACAAGACAAACGGACAACTGACCGTTTCCACATTGCCCAAATCGAACGGACTCAAGGACGAGGCCCAGAACCACATCGTGCCGCTGACTGTCACGGGCACACCGCAGGAACTTGATACGGGATTCCTGCAGGCAGTCACAAGACCTATACAGAAAACGTGCGGGCTGATCTCCAATATGGCACAGTTCGAGGCACAGGCGGACAAGGCCGCTGCCAGCAGCAAGGCTGCCAAGGAAGCGAAATCCAAGGAGACGAAGGAAGAACGCGAGAAACGGGAAAAGTACGAGAAACTGATGAAGAAGGCGGAAGAACTGACAGCGGCCAGAAACCACCGGGAAGCCGTCAGTGTGCTTACACAGGCGAAAGCACACGCGAATGCCGCCCAGTTGAAGGAAATCGAGGAGAAGATAAAGGCGGCCGACACGGAAATGAACCGGGGAAGCCTCTTCGACCTGATGGAACAGGAAGCACAGCCGGAACCTTCTGTACAGCAGCAACAGCCACACTCCCAACAGCCGGCATACACACAGGCAACGGAACAGAGAAATCCGCAACCGCAACGTCCGCAACAGCCGGCACCGCAGCAGACATACACGCGGAGACCGTCACAACCGATGCCGGGACAGGCTCAGCCCGCACCGCAGAGACCACAACAGGCATACACGCAGCATCCGCAACAGCCAGGAATATGGCCGTCGCAACAACAGCCGCAGGCAAGATCGCAGATACAGCCGCACGCGCAATATGTCCAGCGGACAGGAGGACAGCAGCCTTCCCAACCTCAATATCCGCCGCAGCCTGAAATACAGGACTGGCAGGAAGAACGATTCATGCAGGAGGACGAACAGCAACCGTACCTCTCCGATCAGGAACACCCCGCATACAGTGAGAAGGACTACGAGGAATACATCGATTTCCCGCAGTCCATGCTGGAACCCAAGTATTCACCTTATCAGACAGTTTAAGACATGGCACTCGAAATCAAAGGAATGACACGCTCATTCAGATTCAAGAAAGGAACGGAGTATATAACCCTTCAGGACCCGGATCCGAACATCTCGCCGGACATGGTCATGAGCTACTATTCGAACATGTATCCGGAACTGACGACGGCTACCGTTCACGGACCGGTCATCAGGGAGGACATGACAGAATATGAGTTCAAGACAACTATCGGAACAAAAGGATAAAGGATATGGCAAAGGACAACAGAAAAAAGAAGAAATCATGTGTACCATTGGACGGATATCAGGCGGAACAGCTCGCGAGACTTATCATTGCGGAAACAGAAAGGAAGGTGCATTACGGCACGGAAAGGAAGAAACGGATTGCGGCACCCAGCGGTGCCGTAATTCTTTTCTGAACGCTACGTTCTTGCCGATATCCCCATCGGAACTGTTCACGGACGGTACTGACGGGAAGCCGCACAATCTTATCACGCAGGAAAACTATGAGTACCTGCGTAATTCCTTTTACAGATATGCACTCCTCATGAATAAGGAGGCGGTACATACACCGGGACGAACGCCCGGTGAAAGCATTGCCAGACTGCACGAAGAGATGTGTAACCTTGTAGGCAATGACATGAATGTCAACATTGAGCAGGACGAAGAAAGACTCCTGTTCCGTCTCTGGAAATGTCATGAATGGGGAGAACTCACGTTGTATTACTTCCCGACGAAGTTCATGGAAAGGCTCGGACCGGAACTGAGACGCATATCCGTCACCTTCATCCACAACCTGATGCAGGCGAACGGGATAAACACTGTACTGGACGAGGATGACATGGACTATGCCCTGACACTGATGTCTGAGGATGATTCGGGTGAAACGGCATCTGACCGGAAAAAGAGGCGGCGGCTCCTGCACTCCTATGAGGAAGGCAGGATACATGCCCTGTTACGCCGGGTGGAACGCAAATCCTATTACAAGAATCTGCCGAAGGCAATCGACCGATATAAGCCGAAGAACGGGTACGAACAGTCACTGCTCTCTGTCATGAAGGAGGGACTGGAGTTCCTTACACCTGAACACGGCATCATGGAATACGGCTACGATCCCTTCTACGAGGAAGAACCGGACTTTCTGCCCATGTATCTCAGCAAGCAGATCCGAGTCATCTATGACTGCACCGACATGATAACGGAATATCTCACCGACTATTACAACTCCTACAGCCAGGAGACTTATGACATCATTCCGGTCACCACCTATGACCTGTCTCCGGAAACGGAGGAACTGTTCCATATGGACGACTATCCGGAACGCTTCTTCAAATGGGCGGAAAAATTCATTAACATCACAGTATAAACCAATCTGAAAGCATATGATAGACAGCAACGAACTGACCAGAAAAATCAAGACGCCGCTCAACCCCAAGGCGGCACTGATTGCTTATGCCTCGGAGAATGACAGGAACTTTTTCCTTGAAATCCGTGAAATTGACGACCGGGGAAACATGACGGAAGGAAGACCGGTAACCCTGGAATTCATGAACACGCTCGTGAAGGGATACTCGGAAAGACACAGCACCACCCCATATGGGAAGATACCCGACAACCTGTTGTATTGCGACCCGCGCAAGGGCAGCGAGAGATACGTGTGGTACAACCCTCCGCACAAGAGGATGATGTTCTTCAGCCCCGCGCTCAAAATAGAAAACGCGGAATATTACCTGCCGGGAGTGATCTATGAGGCCGGAGAACACGGAATGAGAATCTATGCCTACAAGGAAAATGTTCCCGGACCGGATACCGTGCTGTACGCCGCGCCCTTCTTCAACGTGACAGGTTCCAGCGTATGTCTTGGAAACGCCAGGATAGAGCTGCCGAAGGACCTGACCTATGAGAAGCTGCTGCAGTACTGGGAAAGGAAATTCTGGCTGACGGAATTCACCCACCTGGGAGGGAACGGGAACCCGACAAGGTCAAACCTCGTGCTGGTGACAAAGGCGGCACGGGACAGGGACTTCAACCTCGACGAACTGAAGCAACTGAACAACATGAAACTTAAAGACATACTGAAATGAAAAGAGTACATTACATCGACAACTATCTCATAAACCCGCAGCATCCGGTAACGGTAAACCTTATCGGAGCGGGAGGAACAGGCTCGCAGGTACTTACCTGCCTGGCCAGACTTGACACGGCACTGAGGGGACTCGGACACCCCGGGCTGTTTATAACCGTGTATGATTCCGACATCGTGACGGAGGCCAACATCGGGCGACAGCTCTTCAGCCCCTCGGACATCGGCCTGAACAAGGCACAGTGTCTTGTCACACGCATGAACAACTTCTTCGGCAACGACTGGAAGGCGGTACCGGACATCTATCCGGCAGCCCTGAAGGACGCTAGACGGGATAATCTGGCCAACATAACGATCACCTGCACGGACAACATAAAGTCACGTATCGACCTGTGGAACATACTGAAAGCCGTGCCGGTATCGGAATACAGAAGCCACGAGACGCCCCTGTACTGGATGGACTTTGGGAATACACAGGACACGGGACAGGTCGTCCTCGGAACCGTACCGAAAAAAATCAGGCAGCCGGAATCCAAGCTGTACGAAACGGTGGAGTCACTGAAAGTGATTACCCGCTACGTGAAATACGCGAAAGTAAAGGAGAAAGACTCGGGACCGAGCTGCTCACTGGCAGAGGCCCTGGAAAAGCAGGACCTGTTCATCAACTCCACATTGGCACAGCTCGGCTGCAACATCCTGTGGAAAATGTTCCGCAACGGCATGATCGAGCATTACGGGCTGTACCTGAACCTTTCTACCTTGAAAATGAATCCGATACCTGTCTGAACGCGGCTTTATGACCTATAACATGTTAAAACTTGTTTGAAATCAAGACAAACATATATTAACTTCATTGCAGTTAGGAACAAATGTATATATTTGTATTTTGGAATATTATACAATAGGACAGCGTATTGTCTTGCCGGAACTTCCATAATTCAGGCAAACGAAAACAGGGCCATCCACATTTCCACACGGGACTATAACAGGGGGCCTTATTTTTTCCTGCATCGGAAAATACGGAGAAACAGAAATATGGACTGACTGTAAAAAAAAGAATATGGACAAGATATTGGATACCCGAACCAGAGAATTTTCTGCCGACAGCTGCCGGCAGAAGGGAGAATCATGCGGGCAAACCGTCGCCCGCCAAGGTTATAAAAGGCCGGAGTGCATTCTGTGTACGACTGGATAGCGCATCGGGGTGACATCCAAATTACTCACGTCCCGGAAGACTGCGCCCCACAACCTTCCGGGATTTTTTTATCATAAGGCGTATGAGGAAGCTAAGTGGAATTTCATTGCAGACAAAAATCATAGCTGGTTATCTGATATTGCTGGCAGTCATCGGAAGCATGATTGCCATACTGCTTCATGAGCGCAAAAAAATGCATGACATAGCAAACGGAACCGCAGAAATACGTGAGATCCGGAATGAAGTCAACGCCATACGCCGCCACATTGTCGGAATCGCATTGCTGGGGGAATCCGCCATCGGATGGGACAGCGAGGACTTCTCGGCATACCAGAACAGGCGCCTGCACATAGACAGCCTGCTGGAACGGATGAAAGACAACGGCCTGGATCTGGTAAGCCACGAACAGATAGACACATTGCGACGACTGTTGGAAGAGAAGGAAAGCCGCCTGTATCATCTTACAAAGGTTTTTCAGGAGCAGAGGACATCAGACAGCCTGCTCTACAACCATCTCCCCGAGGTCATCGACAAGAGTACCCGTACACGCACGGTCACCCGCCGGAAAAACGGCATAGCAGGTTTCTTTGGCAAGAAGGAAACCGTACAGGTGCCGGCTTCCACGACAGAACTGCGGCAGCTCAACCGCCAGTTGATAACCATGCAGGAAGAGCATGACAGACATATCGGACTCTATATTGACAGCCTGCGTTTGCAAAACCTGAAACTGAACAAAAGACTGAACTCCTTCATCACCGCCCTTGACGAACAGGTCCAGGCCGCTTTCCAAAACCGGGAAACAAGGATTGCGGAGGCAAAGGCACTTTCATTCAAGCTGTTTGCGGCCACCATCATCGTTGCCATTGTCCTGCTGATCATATCCCATCTTGTCATACAGAGGGACATACGGCGCAAGGAACATGACCGCAGCAGACTGGTGGATACGCTCAAACAGAACCGGGAACTGTCCGAAATGAGAAAGCGTATCATCGTAACGCTTTCCCATGACATAAGGGGACCATTGAACGCCATCTGCGGCAGTGCGGAACTGGCCATTGACACCAGGGAAAGAAAACGCCGCAACACTTACCTTGACAACATCATCAAGTCCTCACGCCATATCACAAGGCTTGCCAACAGCCTGCTTGACCTCTCCAGACTGGACGAAGCGAAGGAATCACTGAACAGGATACCTTTCAACCTGAAAGCCTTCGTCGACGACATTAACGAGGAATACACCTGTGCGGCCAATGACAAGGGGCTGGTCTTCAAAACGGAAGCAGAAGGCACCGACATAGTGGTATACGGAGATGCGGACCGTATCCGTCAGGTGGCGGACAACCTGCTGACTAACGCTATCAAGTTCACCCGCAACGGAACAGTCTGTTTCCGGGTAAGCCACAAGGACGTGGTAATGACCATGGAGGTGGAGGACTCGGGCATCGGCATGGACAAGGAAACGATAGAACGCATATTCAGACCGTTTGAACGGGCGGCGCCAGACATTTCGCCGGAAGGCTTCGGGCTCGGCCTTCCGATAACCAAGGGACTTGTGAACCTGCTCGGCGGCAGTATTTCCGTATCGAGCCATGTCGGGGAAGGCAGTCTGTTCCACACGGAAATCCCCCTCGCCATTTCCACTGAACCGGTAAAGAACCACGTCATGCCGACCGTGAAAAGGCTCAGCCTTCCAAAGCGTATCATCCTTGTGGACGACGATCCGATACAACTGCGCATCGTCATGGAGATGCTGGAGCGCAACGGTGTATCATGCCGTACCTGCATCGGGGCGAAGGACGTGGTGGGCGAACTGCGGAAAGAACCCTACGACTTACTGCTGACAGACATCCAGATGCACGGGACCAGCGGTTTTGACTTGCTATATCTCCTGCGTCATTCCAATATCGGAAATTCACGCACCATTCCGGTTGCCGCCATGACTGCCCGCAACGACGTGGACGAAAGCCGCTATACTGAAGCCGGCTTTTCCGGCTGCATACAGAAACCGTTCTCCATGAACGAGCTGCAGGCTTTCCTTTCCTCCATAATGGAAAGGTCGGGCCAGCGGCAGGAACAGAAGGCGGATTTCAATGCCTTAGCCGCAGAGACGGGGGATATGGAATGGATGCTCAATGCTTTCATTGAGGAATCGATCGACAACAGGACGGAACTGAAAAAAGCCCTTGAAAGCATGAAAACGGACACGGAGCGGATGAAAAACACCCTGCACCGCATGTATCCCACCTGGGAACAGCTGGGAGTGGCCTGTGAACTGGAAACATACAGCAGAATCCTACATGACGATACTTCCGATGATCTGACCATCAGTACATATACAGAGACGGTCATCGGAAGAATAGACCGGCTGGTAGGCGATGCGAAGAACCTGCTTTCGGAAATCAGAAAACTTGACTTAAAGAACTATACGGATGAAACACAGAATACTCATAGTTGAAGACAATATCCTGCTGGCCGGACAACAAAAGAAATGGTTTGAGAAATCCGGCTATGAAGCAGTGACGACGATAGACGAACCCGGTGCAAGGCGGCTTCTGAAAAAGGAGCCTTTCGATCTTGTCCTTTCCGATGTCCGTCTTCCGCAGGGGGACGGCATATCGCTGCTCGAATGGATGCAGAGAGAACGGATAGACGTTCCCTTCATCATCATGACCGGATATGCCTCCGTGTCGGATGCCGTCCGTGCCATCAAGATGGGGGCAAAAGACTATCTGGCCAAGCCTGTTCAGATGGATGAACTGCAAAGTCTGATAAAGAACATCCTGCATCCTCGCTCAGTCATATACGGAAAGGACAAGGGCATCCTTCCCAGGAACAGCCGACAGATGAAAGAAGTGGAAAATCTAGCTCGTACGGTCGCTCCATTTGACATTTCCGTACTGATTCTTGGTCCGAACGGTGCAGGCAAGGAATCCGTAGCGCAACGTATCCATTATTCCAGCGAGCGCAGGGAAAAGCCGTTCCTGGCAGTAAACTGCGGGGTCATTCCCAAAGAGCTTGCGCCCTCGCTCTTTTTCGGGCATGTGAAGGGGACGTTTACGGGGGCGGACACAAACCGTGAAGGCTTCTTTGAAACGGCCCGTGGCGGGACCCTGTTCCTTGACGAAGTAGGAACATTGTCCATGGAGGTACAAAGCATGCTCCTGCGTACCTTGCAGGAAGGCAGCTATATCCCTATAGGCAGCAACCGGGAGAAACACTCCGACGTAAGGATAGTGGCGGCAACCAACGAGGACCTTCAGCTGGCCATCAGGGAGAGACGCTTCCGGGAAGACCTCTACCACCGTCTGGGGGAATTTGAAATCGTCCTGCCGGCCCTGCATGAATGCCCGGAGGACATACTTCCGCTTGCCGAACATTTCAGGGAAAAGTTCTCCAGGGAACTCAAACGGCAGACCGACGGATTCAGCCGTGAGGCAGAGCAACAGCTGCTCTCATACGGCTGGCCGGGAAATGTACGGGAATTGCAGAACAAGATCAAACGAGCCGTCCTGCTGTCCAAACAGCCGATAATCGAAACGGCTTGTTTGAACATAAGAATCGAGGATGAGAAAGAGAAAATCTTCCTTTTTCCGGAAAATGAGACACAGGAAAAACAGTCCATCATCAGGGCCTTGAAAATATGCACGGGCAACCGGAAACGGACGGCGGAGATGCTGCACATTGATCCTTCTACGTTGTACAGAAAAATGAAGAAATACGGACTGAACGACAAATAAAGGCAATATAGACCGGAGATGTTTTCCAGTCTGGAATAAAATGCCTACATTTGCATAAGTCTGGCAAAATATGGAATACATACTGCCAGCAGGAACATAAGAAAATACCGACAGGGCTGACAGCCTCGCCGGATATTATACATAAGTCGCAAGACGTCTCGGATGGGAATCTGACAAATTCAAAAATACAGAGGCTTTTGCGTGCAGCTTATGCTATGCCTAATAGCGTGAGCTCATGCAAATTTCTGTATTGGGCTTTGTCAGAGCCTCCATCCGAAATAGCGTGAGCCTCACGCTTTTCATTTGGAGTATCAAGGTATGGCAAAGTTACAGGTTCTGATAGCAATGACATTGAACGGTTTCGTCCCCGCACGGAACGATTCCCTGCTGCAATGGATACAAAACAGCGATGACGGTTTCCCTTACTGGCGGGGCCGGTCCACCCGCATGTTGTATCCGGGCTATCCGCTAGTCGACCTCATCTGTGACAAGGAACAGTCTGCACCCTCTGACATATATCTGGCTGAAATCTATGACGACAGCGGCGCAGAACTGCTGCGGGGACTGTCCCTGTACCGCCTGATAGATGAGATGGTCATTTTTCTTCTTCCGGTAATCAGTTCCGAAACGGTTCCCGTATCAAAACATATCTCCACGGACAAATGGGAACTGGTCAGGACAAAAACATTCAGAAACGGGATCTGCCGCCTTACTTATCGCAAAACATTGCAATAAAAGATTGCACGCTCTTGCATTTGCAATACTTCCATCAGTCTCGTTTTTATGGGGCTGATTTTTTATTTCTCTATTATTCAGCGACTTGCCATGTTTTTATGTGGCAATATGCTCCATTGGTCCATGTTTTGGCCTATATCATAATGAAACCTGTTGCGCAACACGGTGTAAAAAATGGAATTATTACACTAAAAACAGAATTCATTATGATACAGATAGACAGGGAGACATTCCAGATGATGCTCCACCAGATAATGGAACGGTTTGACAGGATAGATGACAGACTGAACCGCATGAACAGGCAGACGGCCGCCCTTGAGGGTGACAAGCTGCTCGACAACCAGGATATGTGCGAACTCCTTGGCGTTACGAAACGCACCCTTGCACGCTACCGCCAGAAGAAGCTCGTCACATACTACATGATTGACGGGCGTACCTACTACAAGGCTTCGGAAGTCCAGGACTTCCTGAACAGGAAGGGGAAGGTGCTGCCGGCGAGAATAAAAAAAGAACTCGGTCTTCAACCCTAATAAAATGACGGTATGGAAATTATATGTATGGAAAAACAGACCTTTGACGAATTGGTTGTCCGCCTCAGCCTGATTGAGAAAAAAGTCATTGGTATATGTAGTCAGACCAAAGACGCGGGACTGAAAAAATGGATGGACAATCAGGAGGTATGCGGGATTCTCCGAATATCCAAGAGAACACTTCAGGTATATCGCGAGAAAGGACTGTTGCCTTTCACCCGGATCAAGAACAAGTTCTTCTACAAACCGGAAGATGTACAAAGCCTGTTGGAATCAAGTTATCACCCACAAAAAAGAAAGCCATGAGTTACGATCTTATAAACAGAAAAGACCAGCGGATTGATACTATTTTCAAAGGGCTGGAAAACATGGAGCGCATGATAGACGCAATACGGACGGCTCCAAGGCCCGCATTTCACGGTGATTATTTCCTCACGGACGAGGAACTTTCAAAGCTGTTGAAAGTAAGCCGGCGTACCTTGCAGGAATACCGGACCCTCGGTGTGATACCTTACTATCTTGTGCAGGGAAAAGCCCTATACAAAGAGTCAGACATACAAAAAGTTCTTGATGACGCTTATAAAAGATGCAGGGAAGAACAGCGATGGGTATGAAGCAAAAGTAAAAGAAACGGCCTCTTTACAAGGTCGTTTCTTTGTTGTCGGACAATTGGTATCCGAATCTCCTTCTTCGTTTCCTGACAATAACATCTTCTTCATACAGACCAGGAATCCGATCCATTCCGGCTGCTTTCAGCCGTTTCATGTCCTCGTCCACTTTCCTGTCAGTCACTTTGGCGTAAAGCTGCGTGGTCTCAATACGCATATGCCCCATCATTTTGCCGACTGTCTCGATTGGAACACCCAATGAAAGGGTTATATGGGTTCCGAAATTGTGTCGTCTTGTGTGGAATAAGATAGGCAAACAGAACACCGGAAACGAGAAGAAATGATAACGTAATCCATTGGAAACTAATCATTTCTCTATATTCTTCCACTTATGGAAAAAGCAGGAAAGTGGGGATTGTTGAAGATGTTCAGTTACCAAACCGTTAGCAGGTCAGTTACCGAAAGGGAACGAGGTAACGCGAAGCAAATCGGATAATTAAAAACGCCGATATATTGCACTGATTGTCATTGTTTTGCATACCGAAGAACGCTTATAAAACAGGTAATTTTGCAACTAAAGTTATAAGCGTATGAAAGTAGAAAAATTCAAGGTTTTGCTCTACCTCAAAAAGAGCGGACTGGACAAATCGGGCAAAGCCCCGATAATGGGACGCATCACCGTGAACCGGACGATGGCGCAGTTCAGCTGCAAGCTCTCCTGCACTCCCGGGCTGTGGAATCCCCGTGAAAGCCGTCTGAACGGCAAGAGCAGGGAGGCGGTGGAAACAAATGCGAAAATCGACAAGCTGCTGCTTGACATCAATGCCGCTTTCGATTCCCTTCTGGAGCGCAAGGGGGAATTTGACGCCGCTTCCGTCAAGGATGCCTTCCAGGGCAGCATGAAAACGCAGATGACCCTGATGAAAATGCTGGATGCCCTCAGGGATGAGGTGAAGAGCCGTATCGGAATAGACCGGGCAAAAGGGACCTATCCGGCATACGACTTTACCTGCCGTACCATGCGCGAGTTCATTGAAACCAAATTCAAGACGAAAGACCTGGCCTTCGGGCAGCTTACGGAACAGTTCATCCACGACTATGAGAATTTCATCCTTGACGAGAAAGGGTATGCCGTGGATACCGTACGGCATTACCTGGCAATTCTCAAGAAAACGTGCAAAAGGGCTTATCAGGAAGGACACTCCGAGCGGTTCATGTTCCAGCATTACGTCCTCCCGAAACAGACCGTCAAGACCCCCAAGGCACTGAGCCGTGAAAGTTTCGAGAAAATCCGTGACGTGGAGATAGCCCCGCACCGCACGACCCACCGTCTGGCAAGAGACCTGTTCCTCTTCGCCTGCTATACCGGGGTCGCCTACAGCGATGCCGTGACCGTCACCCGGGAAAACCTGTACACCGGCGAGGACGGCAAGCTATGGCTGAAATACCGCCGGAAAAAGAACGAGCTCCGTGCAAGCGTGAAGCTTCTGCCGGAAGCCGTCGCCCTGATAGAGAAATATCATGATGACAGCAGGGATACGCTGTTTCCGATGATCCACTATCCGAGCATGAGAAACCACATGAAGGCGCTGGCCGTGCTGGCAGGGATAAAGGAGGACCTGTGCTACCATGTCGGACGCCACTCGTTCGCCTCGCTCGTCACCCTTGAAGCGGGCGTTCCGATAGAGACCATCAGCAGCATGCTGGGGCATAGCAACATACAGACGACCCAGGTCTATGCCCGCGTCACCCCGAAAAAGCTCTTTGAGGACATGGACAGGCTTATCGAGGCTACCGGAGATTTCAAACTTGTTCTATAACCCATAAACAATGAGAATCATGAGAAGTACCTTTTCCATACTATTCTATATCAACCGCGGCAAGATAAAGGCTGACGGAACCACGGCGGTCATGTGCCGCATCACCATAGACGGCAGGAACACCGCCATCACCACTGGGATATGCTGCAAGCCGGAAGACTGGAACGCCAGAACCGGAACCATACGCACGGTAAGGGAAAACGCCAGGCTGCAGGAGTACCGGAAGTATATCGAACAGACTTACGAGGAAATCCTGAGGACGCAGGGGGTCGTCAGTGCGGAGATTATCAAGAACCGGGTGACAAGGCAGTTCGTCGTTCCGACACACCTGCTCCGGATGGGCGAGATAGAGCGTGAACGTCTCAGAATACGGAGCAGGGAGATCAACTCCACTTCCACCTACCGGCAATCACAGTATTTCCAGAAGTACCTGACGGATTACCTTGCTTCACTGGGGAAGAAGGACATCGCCTTTGAGGAAATAACGGAAGACTTCGGCAGGAACTACAAGGCATTCCTTATCAGGAACAAGAATTTCAGCACCACGCAGACCAACCGCTGCCTCTGCTGGCTGAACCGCCTGCTGTATCTTGCCGTGGACAACGAGATCCTGCGCACCAATCCGGTGGAGAATGTCGAATATGAGAAGAAAACCGCGCCCAAGCACAAGTATGTCACCCGTGAAGAGATGAAAAGGATACTGGCCATGCCTCTGAATGAAGGACGTGCGGAACTGGGCAGACGTGCATTCATCTTCTCCTATTTCACCGGGCTTGCCTATGCCGACATCAAGCAGCTCCATCCGTGCCATATCGGGACGACGGCGGAGGGGCGGCGGTTCATCCGCATTAACCGGAAGAAGACCGGAGTGGAAGCGTTCATCCCCCTGCACCCGATAGCCGAACAGATACTGTCCCTGTACAATACCACCGACATGCACAGTCCCGTATTCCCGTTGCCGAGCCGGGATTCCATCTGGCACGAGATACGGGAAATCGGCGTGATCCTGGGCAGGCACGATGACCTTTCGTACCATCAGGCCCGGCACGGGTTCGGGGTCCTGCTCATTTCAGAGAGCGTATCCATCGAGAGCATAGCCAAGATGATGGGACACTCGAACATTTCCACCACACAGGGGTATGCCAGAATAACGGAAGAAAAAATCTCAAGGGAAATGGACAGACTGATTGAAAAGAGAAGCCAAAGCCGCACACATTCCGGCTCTGACAGCCAATAACCATTTCGCAGCCGCCTGCTTCCTCGCCGTCCATGAAGTTAGTACAGACTTCATTGAAAGTGAAAAGGTCGGGCGGCCGTGCCGTTTCGGGCAGAATCTTCCTTTGCAGGCAAAGCGTATTCAGCCCGAAAACCTTTCCCCTTTCACGTCTGTACAAGGAAGGCTGACGGCAGCGGAAACAAGCGACCGACGGAAAAGTCGATACAACAAAAAAAGAAACAGCATACAGACAGTAGGAAACTACCGGTCCGTATGCTGTTCTGATTTTCTATAGGAGGGCGTTTTTTTGAAACACAATGAAAAAGGCAGGCGGCAAACTGCGCTCCCTCCAAAAAATCAATCCTTTTTTTCGACCACCTGCCAATATCCGCCCTTGTCCGGCCGAACTGCCTCTGCCTTCATTCGTGTTCAATCTTTTGTCATGTACTTAACTTATTTCTAAATTTTTATGTAGGTGTACTGGTGTTGTGAAATGCATCAGCAGCTCTATCTGAATATGTTACTCACATTCATATCTTCTTTAATCCTTATCATATATTTTCCACAAATCTTTAGTCCAAGTGTACATTTCATGACGTAAGGATTCTGGTTCTATTATTTCAATCATGTTCCCCACTTTTAGGAGTTCCATGCAGAAATCATATGTAGGACGAAGTATAAGTTCAAAGTCCGCATAATCAGCACAAGTGAAAATTTCTCTTTGTGATTCATGAAGAGGCAAAGTGCGAAGATAATGTTGATGGTATTTGTCTGCACGAAGGACGATACGTTGAATCGGTATATCAGTATCCAACACCACTCCGAAAAAAGAAGAAAAATAAGACTTTGCATCGAAACCCTTCGGCAGCACAAACCTTTCATCAGTTTCTTTTATATCGACTATACGGTCGAGTCCATAGAGACGAATACTTTCATCATTAACACTTTGGGCAAGCAAATACCATCTTTTTTGAAACATCTTCAGGCAATATGGAGCTACCGGAAAAGTAAAAGGATTGGAGTATTGGAAATTCTTGTGAGTAATGTTTATTATCCTACTTTCCCTCATGGCTTTTATGATTCCCGTGAGGAAGTCACGACCAGAAGGTATCTCTTCTACCAAAATTCTGTCTTTTAAGATAGTATTTTGTGATAATGCATTGACTGTAGTATATGCATCAAGAAGCCACCGACACAATTCACCTTGCCGAAGGGCTTCCGGATTGGATATGTAGTATCGGTAGCCATTTTGCGGGCGACAGTCAATGATGATTCCAAAAGCCATTAGAATGCTTCCTTTCCACCGATCGAAAGTTTGTCTCGGCAGAGGTTTACCATTACTGATGGATGTGTCACGAACCCACTTCTCGTTGAGCTCTTTCAGGGTAAGCCCTTTATCTCCGGCATTGTATAGAACATTTGCTACCCAAATGTATTTTTCCAATGTAGTCATGGGACTTCCTTTTTTACATTTGCATACCCTTTTCTTTCACTTCCCGCAGAATAGTTTGTACTTTCTCTTTTATCCAAGCGGTAATTTTCCCGCTTTTTATAGCTAAAAAGTTTGAAGGAGAAATCCAATTGTCATAACCAGTCGGAAGCCATTCAGAGCCGAATGTCCAATAAGCATTAGAGTCCAAATTCAGACAGTTCAATTTCTTTTGTAAAGGTTCCTCTTCCCCGGAATCAATGCCTATATACAAACTTTGCCAATTAGTCTTGTCAGATGTCACTGAAATCCTATACCGTTTCCATGACGACGGCTTAAATCGAATACAACCATCATGCTCCGTATCAAAATTATAATCATTTTCCTCAGCGAACTCTTTTAGTGGATAAATAATATATTGTTCGCGTAAAAGGGTACTGATTTCTGCGCAAGCTTCCATTAATGTGGCGGTAGCTTCCAAATTATTTACCGCCAATTTTGCAATGTCCTTCTTGTCTTCTGTTTCCATATCTTGATTTGTCAGTTGTTTGATAAGATGAATATATTGCTTGATGGTTTCGCGTACCAATGGCTTGTCGTAAGCCAACCGAACACATTCATACAACCAAGTTAGGATATCCCGGCTATATGACAGGCGAATATAATCCAAAGGTTGACTGCCAGTAGAAACTTCTCTTGCCTCATGTCCGTCTAAAGTCAAATAGATCAACCGATAACCACCGGATATCGGGAAATGCGTCTTGCCATAATTGTCATATCTCAAAAGCTGATGCTTTTGATCAGCTGCATAAATCTTGTTTTCTATGATTACCGCATGATTCCCGTCTTCAATAATGATATCCAATCTTCCCCCTTCGTTTTCTGTTGCTTGCCCGATGTGACGTTCTACAATATCCTTTTGATTGACTTTATCCGATTGGATGTAATCCGATTGTTCTTTTATTTGATCAAGTTGCAGGAATTGGCAAAGGAAAGCATTCCCCATGCCATGATTGCCATTGGGATTAAGTAACTCTGCCAGAAAAGAAGAATGCAGTCGTACTTCCTCAGACCATAGTCCAAGCGTATTGAATACATTGAAATATTCGCCTCGTTTTCTTTTCTCCTCATCTGCCTGTTTCGCCTTAGCATATATAAGATTGATATTGGATAGTAATGTTTTGATGTCCTCTATATGACTCATATCTATTGCTTTAGTATATCTACGGCAAAAATAGTGATTTATCATATTATTGGGTAAAATAAAGTCCGCTTTCTTTCTAAACAGTATAAAATGCAGCGTCAATACGAAATTCTTCGCCAAGGCTGTTATCAGTTTTAACGCAGAATACGTTTTCGCCGTTTCGATTACCAACAATCAAACGCACCAAATCCATTTCCTCTACTGTTAGTGGATAGTCCATAGAAGAGCTGACACATAGAATACTGTTCGGATGTCTTATCCAGAAAAGAAGATTGTAATTTTCTATCAAGTCACGAAAATAGCCGTAACGATTTGTTGTATCATAAGCATATGACCGCCATCTTTTAATCAAACAATGGTTTGCTTTGAATAAAACGCTTAAATAATCAAGGTCAGGAGGTACGACAATGTTCTGCCCACGATTCTGCAAGTCCTCTATAAAAGCTCCTGCCTCGCAAATGCGTTTGTTGTATTCCCGCTTTATTTCCCAACGTTTCCAATATCTCCAATCCCGACTTTTATTATGGGATGAATATACCCGGTCTTCCTCTTTCAACGGGATGAACTTGCGATATTCTTTCATTACCCGTCTTATTGTTTGGTGGAAACTTTTGACAGATAATATAGCCTTCTTTGAAGGGATATATTTCTGGTACATCTTTCGATAACGGCAAGCATTTCTCTCAAGATTGCGGTTAAACAGTTGCTCAAGTTCAGTGTTCTGATATTCACTGAAACCATAATGATGTAGCGTATTCCAAAGACAACCGGCAACGGTTTCAGCTAATGAATTGTTCACTGTTACTTCTGTGGCAAGTTCCTTCGCTAAAGCAATCCTCCATCCATTCACATCAAAGGAACAAGGTTCAAAAGGCCTCTTAAGTTTTTCTTTTCTTGAAAGAAGAGTGTTTATAGACTTGTTCTTGGGTTCTGTCTTTATCTCGGATAAATGACATAAATAGTCATAGTGCATTTTATAAGATGCCAGATTCCAATCATAATCTTCAAAAAGAAACATGAAAGGAATATGTTCCTCAAATGTAACCTTGTGTAGTAATTCACTTAATGTCATATTGCTTAGTTTTTAATAATCATAAATCTACCAATCAATGTGGTTATTTGCCATCTGTTTTATAGGTACTGTAATCTACTTCTACATGAATTTCCATATTGAAGTCGCGTACCCATAATAAATCAAAGATGGAAAATGCTGTATGGTCATATAGATTATGTACGGCATGAATAATGTTCATATTTCTGGTCTGGTTGCAGTCAAGACCTTCATTCCAATTATCCCTTTTCTCACTGAGATATAGCATCATGTTCTCTGTTTCCGGTTCTCCTCCTTGGTAATGCCAGCCATTAGAGATAACACCATCCTCATAGAGTGGGTCGTACTCATCAAGAGCCCCACTCAAGACCTCCCATATTTTCTTGGCTCTAACAGTCTGAATCGGGTGGATTCTTGAATACCCATATCCCATAAAGCATTTGCCTACAGCTTCAATTTTACCACTGATACCGGTTTTTATTACTGCCGAATACGCCTTGATCGTTTCGAGACGCATTATTTTCAATTGCTCACGCATGGCGGCATTGAACTCTTCCAGTAGCTGTCGGTAATGTTCGTCCATTACAAATTCATGATTAAGCAGTCGTTTACGTATTTCCAACAGTCGTCTAATAAATTCTTTTTGAGATTCGTAGCTGCCACACCGATGTTCAATTTTCCATTGAAGGTCAATAATTTCCTCTTCAACTTCTTTAATCAGAGAGGAATTGAGTATTTCCTGTATTGTCATAATCGAGCTTTTAAAGTTTGCCTCACAAAGTTATAGGGTACCTGTCTCAGAAAGTGTGACACCTTTATTTTTTTTTGTGGTAGGAACTTCCCGAAGCTGTATTTTGAACTCACCTGGTTTTTAAGTGTTACTATTAAAGCCATTGATGAAAGTTGCTTTAATCCTCATTTTATATGCCCGAAAGGGAGTTTTGCGGATCAAAAGCAACTTTACAGGTCAGTCAATCACATATCCCGTTTCAAGCAGTACGCCTCCTTGTACCCGTCCATCAACGTACGTTCAATGTCGGAAGCCCTGTACAGGATCCTGCCGCCTATCTGGATATAGGGCAATATGCCGTTGTTGCGGTAATCCTGAAGGCTCCTGCGGCTGACCTTCAGTCTGACGGCCAGTTCCTTGTCGGTATAATAGCGTTCCCCGTCCAGGGACGGCTTGTTGTTTTCACGTATTTTCTCTACCTTTTCCGATAGTTCTTCCAGCGACGAGAGGAAGGCTCTCACGCGCATGTCGTTTTCCGGTGTCAGCAGCCGGATATTGCCATTGTCATTCATAAATCAGATATCTGTTTGTTGGTTGGTTGGTTGGTTTGTTGGTTGGCTTATTTGTTTACTGGTCACATTGCATATTCTTTCCTTGCCGGCTGTTATACACCGTTTCATTTCCGCCACGGGAAAGACGGCCTTCACGTCCTCCGGCCTGTAATACACCTTGTGGCTTATTTTGGTGTAAGCCAGCGTTCCGTTCTCCCGCATTGTCTGCAAGGTTCTCGGACTGATGCAGAGCAGTCTGCACACGTCATCGCTGTCAAGCCACTCCTTTTCTCCCAAGTCCTCCTGCTCCCGGCAGAGTCGTTCCACTTTTTCCGCGAAAATCTCAAATCCCGAGAGCATCCTCTCGAAAGTCGCCTTGTCTATGACCACTACTTCCATATTCCTGTAATTTTAAGTTTGACATTGATTTTTCATGCAAAACGAAACGGCGGAATCAGGCTGTGCCTACCGTTTCCTGTGCGAAGGAAACAAAAAAACGGAAACAGTCCGCAAACCGGACGGCATGTGTCACCGTCAGACATTCCTTTTCACCGCAAGAGGATAATTGCAGGCGGTAAAAAGCAGAAAAGGACACACTCATTTCTTTGAAGCAAAGGTAGCCGTTCCCCACCGGAGCGCAAGGCCGGGCCCTGCGGGTCGGCGGGGAAAAAATCATCCTCGCGCTCTGCGCTCCGGTATTTTTTCCTGCCGAGCCTTGACGCTTTTCCGGAAGGAGAACGGCTGTAAGGCATTCAAAGAAACAAGAGTGCCCGCACCACGGGCCGGATGTCTAACAGGTAAATGGAAAAAGAATATGGCAACAAAAGACGTAAAAGAATTCAACGGATGGTTTAACCGTTCATACATGAGACTGAAGGAGAGACTCTCCATCTATGGAAAAATCGACGAGGACGCATTCCATGACGCCTATCTGGCAGTCAGGAAACAGGTCATGTTCGCAAGTGGCGGGATCGAGGAGTTGGAATCCTATTTCTTCGGATGCTACCGGAGAATCCTGCAGTCGGGCGCAAGGGATGAAAGCCGTTACGACAGTCCCGGAGACGAGTATTTCGCAAGACTGGGCGAGACGGACTGCGCGGAAGAAACAGAAGAACGGGAAGAGATGCTGACCGGATGCGACAGGCTGGTAAGGGACATACAGAAGTTCCTCAGACGGCATTTCTCCTACGAGGATTACAGGATATTCATGCTGCGGTTCTACGAGACCGGAAGCTCGTTCCGCACCATAGCGAAACACATGGGCGAGAAGACCTCGGTGGTGACGCGCAGGGCACAGGCGATGATGGAATCCGTCCGGGCAAACCGGAAGTTCATCGCCAGAAGAAGGCTGATCATGGCCGGAGAGGCGGCATGACACGAATAAAGGACAACAAGGCATAACGAAAAAATATTGATGATTATGAAACTGACAGTTTATGACAAGAGCAATTCCCATCCGGCACTGACCTATAAGGGCAAACGGATCATCACGGTATGCCGTGACGGCAGCATGTATTTGAGCCGGATACTGAGCAGGGAACTGAGCCTGCACGCAGGAAACAGGCTGTGTATCGCCAGGGACGAAGACAGACCCAAGGACTGGTACATGTTCGTCTCGGATGACGAGAACGGCTTCACGATCTGGAACGACCCGCGTTGCGCCCGCTTCTCGAACAGCTTCATTGCCGGCATGATACTCGATGCGGCAAAAGTCGAGAAAAGCGCCGGCTTCATGGTGGCGAAAGAGCCGGTGAATGTGGACGGCAGACTATGCTACCGGATAATACTCGACAACCCGATACCGAAAGGGGGAAGTGTAAGGACCACCGGTACGAAATAAACCCGACACCTGAAAGAACAAGAAAGGGGCATCCGAAGGAAGGAAGAAGAAGAACCGACCTCCGGGTGTCCCTTTTTTCATGCGGCCGCAGGCAGAAGAAACGGGATGGATTTTCATTTTCTTGAACGGTACGCCTCCCTATAGCTATAGCCGTCCATCAGGGTACGTTCTATGTCGGAAGCCCTGTACAGAATCTTGCCGCCCACCTGAATATAGGGCAGTATGCCGTTGCTTCGGTAATCCTGCAATGTCCTGCGGCTCACTTTAAGCAGGTGCGACACCTCCTTGTCAGTCAGCAGCTCATCGTCATATACGGGAGGTCGGCGTTGGCTGAACAACTTTTCGAACGAAGCCAGAAGCCGGTCGAAATTCGAGTGGAATTTACATACCCACTCATGGTCTTTTTCTCTGATTTCACTACTCATACGGTTTGTCTTTAATTGATACTTCAACTGCTAAATGCTTTTGCCTTTCCATTTCGCCTCTTTCCGTCTCTCTTCCACATCCACAATGACCCGTTCCACGTCTTCCTGACGGTAGTAGGTGCGGTTGCCAATCTTGGTAAAGGCGAGTGTGCCGTTGTCACGGAGGGTCTGCAATGTCCTCGGGCTGATACGCAGTTTCCGGCAGACGGCATGACTGTCCATCCATCGTTCTGCCTTCTTCTCCCCGTGCTGTCGGCAGAGGTCATCCATCCGCTGCACGAAGTAATCCAACTTGGCAGCCATCTCCTCAAAGGTCCTTTTTTCAAAACTTACTATTTCCATAATCTCATTGTTTACTTCCATTTGATACTGTTTCCATCTTGTACCGCCAAGGCAAAGCCGGCTTACTGCCTTATCCGATACATCTGACAGGAGGGAACAAGTGGCATGGTTGCAGCAAGCCACTGGTCTGTCTTTCCTTTTCCCGGTACAAATTAAAGCAGTAATAATCACACTGCAATGGATTTGCAGACGGCTGACGGTCTGTTTCATCATCTGTCATCATGTTGCATGGCCGGTGGACAGTATGACCCGACTGAGCAATACCGCCATATGATTATTACTGCCTGAACTGACTGCAGCAAGTATACCGGTACGATTGCAACGGGTTATCCTATATCCGGTAAAGTGTCCGTTGGATTCAGTCTCCATACTGCCATGAAATCATTGTCCGATTCCATGGACGCCCGTGCAGGTGTGGCAAATCACAGCAGTCGCCACCGTTTGTCCGGTGCATATAATGCAGAACCGGCCATAATTGCCACACTCACTCCATTTGCTTGACACAGTGCACTATACACACTTCCTTTGCTGCCGATAACCGGTCAAGGTACATACCAAGACCACTGTATTGACTTATTAAACTTCAAAGATTATGGCTACAAGAAAAAGCTTTGACAAAGAGCGGTGGGAAGCTATGACAGGTATGGAAATGTCACAGCTCCTTCCTGAGTGTGAAAACCCTGAAAGTGCAGGAGAGGTTACTGACCATGCCGGGAATGAAATCCTGCCGACAGTCACGGAACAATCCGGGATCCAGGAGCCGGCAGAGAAAGACGGTTCCGCTCCTGCATCCAAGTGCCGGATTAGCGGCAGGCAACGCAGGCTGTCACTGGAAGAGTACCGCAGCACATTCCTGCAGGTTCCCAGAATAGAAGACCGCAAGCCCGTATTCGTGAGCTGCGAGGTAAGGGACAGGCTGGACGAGTATGTCCGCAAGCTCGGAAGCCGGAGGATGAGCGTTTCAGGACTGCTGGAAAATATCGCCCGGCAGCATCTTGAAATCTATTCGGAAGACTTCGAGCGGTGGCGCAAACTGTAAAAGACACCCGGTGCAAAATCCATCCGCATCATGGAATGATGGCATTCCGGCATTCAGAACCCGCCAGAGGCGGTCAACGGACGGAACATCAGTTTCGGGAGTTAGCGAGGTTATCTTTCGGGCATCCCGAAAACCTCGCTCCACTCCCGGAGTCGTGGAGGCAATCCGCTCCCAACGGTCGCAGATTGCAGGACACATCATCACAGTATAATAACAAATCACAGTAAACCAAGTAATATGAGTGACAAGGATAAAACCAGACCCAGAGGCAGACCGAAAGCAAGCGGTATCCGCAAGCTTTCCAAATCCGTAACGGTAAAGTTCTCCAGGATTGATTACGAGCGGTTGCTGCACCGCAGCAGACAGGCGAACCGCACATTGGCGGAATTCATCCGGGAAGCCGCATTCGAGGCAAGGATTGTGGCCAGGCATTCGACGGAGGAAGCAGCCGTCATACGCAATCTTGTGGGAATGGCGAACAACCTGAACCAGCTTACCAGGCTGTCCCATCAGACAGGATTCTACCGGACAAGGAATGCCGTCATGGAACTGCTCGAAAAACTGAAAGTGATCATGAACGAATATAAAAAAGTGGAAAGGAGGAATACATGATAGGCAAAATCAAGAAAGGCAAGTCCTTTGGCGGCTGCATCCGCTACGTGATGGGAAAGGACAATGCCGAGATCATCGGTTCCGATGGCGTATTGCTGGGCAATAACCGTGAAATAGCGGACAGTTTCAACTGCCAGTGCCTGCTTAATCCGAAGATAAAACAGCCCGTCGGACACATCGCGTTAAGCTTCAAACCGGAAGACAAGCCGGTATTGAGCAATGAATTCATGGCTAAGATAGCGATGGAATACATGGAGCTGATGGGCATCAGGAACACCCAGTTCATACTGGTAAGGCATCACCATACCGACAATCCGCATTGCCATCTGGTCTATAACCGCATCGGTTATGACGGCAAAGTAATCTCCTCACAGGGCGATTACAAGCGTAACGAGATTGCCACCAAAAGACTTAAAGACAAGTACGGACTGACCTATGCGGAGGATAAAGGCAAAACCAATGTAGCGAAATTGCATGATTCGGAACGCATTAAATACGAGATTCATCATGCCGTGAAGCAAGCGTTGAAACGCGCCAGGACATGGAAAGAACTTGTGGTCGGTCTGGCCTTGCAGGGTATAAAACTGGAATTTGTCGGAAGAGGCGGCAAAATGAAATCCGCCGGTGACATTCAAGGCATACGCCTTACCAAAGACGGCCTGACCTTCAAAGGCTCGCAAATCAGCAGGGAGTTCAGCTTTGCAAAACTGAATGCCATTCTGGGCGGAAACAGTCCGGAAACCGAAGTGGATTTAGAGGTTAAAAAGCAAAATCAAGCTCCGGCAAACCGCAACCTGAAGGAACAGGAACCATCCAATATGGCATTTATTGAAAGCAACGGACTGGGGCTGTTTTCTTCTTTTGGAGAGTCTGTTCCGGAAGAACAAATCCCGTACGACGAACTGCTGCGCAAGCGCAAGAAGAAAAAGAAACGGAAAGGGCTTGGATTGTAAGTCTGCCCCAAACAACCGATTATTAAAGTGTTAAACGTTAAAATCAATGAAATTATGAAACAGGAAGAGTTTATGGAAAGCATCTACGGATGCCTGGAGAGAATCGAAAACAAGATAAACGGGCTGTCCATGCCTCAATCGGCGGGCGGTGATGCCGAAGCGGACAAAGAGGTCATACAGGAACTGAATGCCTTAAAGACAGGCTTCAAACGTGTGCTGGAGGCTCTTGTCATGATCAAGGGCGATACATCCAATCTGCTGAAAAGAAACTCCATGCCGGACAAGTTCATGGAAACCCTGTCTGTATTGAAAAGCGAACAGCAGGCGTACCACAAGAATCAGAACGAGTTCCTGGAACGGTTCGCCCAAACAGAGAAAGACACCATCCTGCATATATCGGAGAAGATGGAATCGCTTTCCACTTCCGTCAGGAACAGAATGGAGGAACCCGATGTTGTCTGTCACAGACACAGCATCAGCATAGATACACCTTATATATTCTGGACCCTGATCTTACTGGTAACGTACTCGATAGTTGTCTCTGTGGCTTTCTACATCGAAAAGCGGCCTGATAATGACCGTATGGATAACGATTTGAAATACCGTTATATCAAGATGAAAGGTGAAGCCACTCCGAATGAAATATCAGAATTGGAAAACATTTTTGAACTGAACCGTGACAATGCCGGGATTGAACAGATACGCGAGGACGTGGAGGTATACGAGGATGCCGTCCGGAAGCAGGCTGCCCTTACCGAGCAGGTACGCCTGAAAGAGCAGGCCGCAAAGGAGTTGGACAGCAAGGCGAAGTCCATCAAAAGCAAGTCTATCGGGAACGAATCTAAAAAATAGCCTATGGCCAGTGTAAAAGCAAAATTCAGACCTTCCGTCATAGAGGGAAAAGAAGGTACCGTCTATTATCAGATTATCCAGAACCGTGTAATCCGTCAGTTAAAGACGGATTACCGGATATTTGCAGATGAATGGAATGATGCAGAAAACAATATCATCATCGGTAATTCAGAGCGAAGCAATCTGCTTCTCTCCTTGCAGGAACGTATGAAATGGGACCTGAAGCGGTTTGAAATGACCATTCGTAAATTGGGAAATCAGAAAAGTACATTTACGGTGGATGAGATTATTGGTTCCTTTCAGAACGGAACGGATGAACAGTCATTTTTCAACTTCATGCAGGGTGTCATCGCCCATCTCAGACAGATGGGCAAGATACGCACGGCCGAGAACTATTCCTGCACCCTGAAAAGTTTCATGCAGTTCAGGCAGGACCGGGATATTCTGCTGTCTGAAATTGATTCGGATTTGATGCAGCTTTATGAAGCCTATCTTCATGGGAAAGGTGTCGTACGGAATACCAGTTCATTCTATATGCGTATTCTGAGGGCGGTATATAACCGTGCCCTGGAAAAGGAACTGGTGGAACAGCGCAATCCTTTCAGGCATGTCTATACGGGAGTGGACAAGAGATCGG